>Ga0334884_1001446_pt1 | contig 35123 bp, 23 predicted proteins | sample GraSluR1_MG_7_FD_207215 | JGI IMG/M metagenome (GOLD analysis project Ga0334884, IMG submission 207215) | Sludge microbial communities from methane-producing bioreactor in Wageningen University, Netherlands - Granular Sludge_12_05 R1 | ecosystem: Engineered > Bioreactor > Anaerobic >... | reverse complement strand
CTATCACGGAGCGATTACATCACCGTAGCGCGGGGTAAGGCTAACGAGCCGCCACCCCGGGGTAACATGCCCCCAACCCCGCACCCCGTAGGGCGTGCCAGCAAGAGACACCTGCATTCGCTTACCAAACAGCCACCTACACATAACCCCCTTCCCGTCACTCCCGCGAAGGAAGAAACCAAGAAATACATATTACTAGCACAAAAAATTTATAACTCATTTCCTCATTGATTTATCTATGTGTGTACTATGCGATGTTGAACTGCTTTCACACGGTTTATTTGAATTCCATGCCGCGCTTCACGCCCCGCTGCGTACGCAATTGTTTGCGTGGGTGTTGTTATTCGCCCCGGGCTGCACGAATCAAGGCGATTACCCGGTCTTCTGCTGCGTTCATGGGGTGTTGCAGGCCTTTTTCTTTAAGTGTTTTCAAGGTTTTGGAGCCTTCTGCCTGTTCTGAGCTCCATTCATCTACAAAGGCGCCACCCCGAATATCTTTGGTAAAGAATTCTTCCGCACGTCGACGCATTTCATTGGGTATCAGACGCGGACCACGGGAAAGGGTGCCATATTGACTGGTGGTGGAATGACGTGCCATCTGCTTGAAGAATCCCTGGTTGGCCATCATGCCCATGATTTCCGCGCCTTCACCAGAACAATACAGCTCCATGACCATGAGTTCCGGGGAGAAACCATGCTTGACACCTATCTCGAAGCAGTCTACCATCCACTGTGTGAAGCCAGCCCACACCACCTGCTCGGCAAACAGGTCCAGCTCTGCTTCTTCGCGGAATGTAGACTTGAAAACACCACCCCGGGTCAAACCAATACCCTTGCAAAGTGCCAGCGCGGTCTCATGTGCTGTACCGGTCGCATCCTGATGTACAGCATACATGGCCAATGCGCCGCGACCCGACTCAAACAGGCTTCGCACAAAGTTGCCGGTCATCCGGGGGGCTACCATGATAACATCAACCTCTTTCGGTGGCACGATTACCTCAAATCCGATGTTGTAACCACTGGCCCAACATACCGTGTTGCCTGGTTGTATGCCCGGTGCAATCTGCTCTGTCCAGATATGCGGTTGTGACTCATCGGTCGTCAACACCAGCAGGATATCACCCGCGACTGCGGCATCGGCAATACTCATGGGCTGGAAACCGTCCGCGATGGCCTGGTCTCGGTAATCATCTTCCCGGTTCCCGACGATTACGTTGACACCGCTGTCCCGCAGGTTCATGGCCTGGGCACGCCCCTGATTGCCATAACCAAGCACGGCTACCGTACGATTTTTTAGTGCGTCCATGTTTACATCTCGATCGTATAGTAAGTCCATTGTCGTTCTTCCTCCCGGGTTGTGCTGTTCCAATTCTCTTTCCAAAGGCACACTTCTGATGCTCAGTGGCTTGAGGATTCTATAAGCTTTTGTGTTTATCAGAAATAAACAATACGGTATTGAGCAACCAGATGCAACCAGGCTTCTGTATCAGCCGGGGTATGATTCGCTTACTGTGCAGACCTGCATAAAATCATTGCCCAGGTCATTTTCTATTGGATTTTATTGCTTACTGAGCGTATTAGCGCAGAATTGAATGCTAAGATGGACTGCCCTATACTTATGTTTAACGATGATGACTTGTAGTGGTGCCCAGACTGACTTGGCTGCCATAACCTGATGACATAGTTTGATTACACGGTATATTAACCAAAGGAATTGCGGGGGAAATACGATGAAGGTACTTATAACAGGTGGCGCCGGCGATGTCGGTGGATATGTTGTAAAAGAGTTTGCTGAGCATGGTATCCCGACAACGGTGCTCGATTTGAAGGCACCAGCGTCATTACCGGCAGGGGTTGACTTTGTACAATGTGACTTGATGTCTTTGGAAGCTGCAACCAATACCATTCGTGGTTACGATGTCGTAGTTCATCTGGCAGCGATACCGAATGCTTCTTTTGACCCTTTTGAAAAGGTCATGTCAGTTAATATGGTTACTTGCTTTAATGTGTTCGAGGCAGTGCGTATAAACAAGATACCTCGCATCGTGTATGCTGGCAGCGAGTCTTCCACCGGCTTCGGTATCCATGATGTTGTGTTGAAACCTCGTTACCTGCCCATTGATGAGGAACATCCCTTGTGGCCGCATGAGGTCTACAGCTTCACCAAACGATTTGGAGAGGAGATGCTTGAGAACTTCGCACGTGCTCATGGCATTGAAGCGATTTCTTTGCGCTATTGCGGGGTGTGGACCGGGAAAAACATTCCGGGGCTTTCGGCCATGATAGCGCCGTTTCAACGTGGTGAAATTGCGGAAGCTCCCTGGTTCGGTTCCTATGTCGCGGCACAGGATGTGGCGCAGGCCATGCGGCTGGCAATTGAATACCGTTTTCCAGCGTCGAATGAAATTCCGTTCGATGCCTTTTATATTACCGCCGCAAACACCTTCTATTCCGAGCCTACTTTATCCGTGATGAAGCGTATTTATGGCGAAGTGCCGGAGGTGCGGGATCCCGCGTATTTTGCAGATAATCCTTGTGCTTCCCCATTTGACATCCGCAAGGCGCAACAGGGACTGGGATTTGAACCAAGGTGCGATTGCCGCGACATCGAAAATTGGGAGTAAGCACGATGAAACAATGGAAACTGGAATTCATGGCTTCCCTTGCCTATGCCGCCATGCAACCGCAGCAAGTGGTCTCTTCTTTAGCCGAAATCGGGTACGAAGCGGTAGGCTGGACTTTGGCCCACTTCAACCCACGTACCCATACGCTTGGCCAGCTTCTGGAATTGGTGGAGCTAACCCGAAATGGCGGTCTTGAGGTGGGTGAAATTGTTGTGCAGCAAGATTACATCACGTTGGATGACGCCCTGCGCGAGGAGCGAATTAAGCTCAGCATTGAATGTATTGAAGCCGCTGGAGCTTGCAGATTGCCGGTGTTGAATTTTTTTACCGGGCCTGCCCCCTGGGACCCTTCTGCCCCAGTCATCGGGAAAGACATTACCGAAGGTGCAGCCTGGGAGCTGTTGTTGAGTGTATATGAACAGGTGTTGGCTGCGGCGGAGAAACACCAGGTGTTTATCGGTGTTGAAGGTGTTTGGGGTATGTTGTGCCATGACTATTATACGACACGCTTGCTTGTCGATCACTTCAATTCCCCCTGGCTGGGGGTCAATTTCGATCCTTCTCATGACATCCTGGCGGGCAATCTCGACATTCCCTGGATTACCCGGCAATGGGGACAGGAACGTATCCACCACGTACATCTGAAAGATGCCATAGGCAAGCCCAAAATGGGTGAGTTCCTGTTTCCCTTGATTGGCGAAGGACTGGTACCCTGGGAAGCATTTTTCCAAACGCTCGATGACATTGGGTATTGCGGTTGCTGCTCGGTGGAATTTGAATCCTTTGCCTATCACGAGCGTGTTCTCAAGGGCAATACAGAACAAGCAGCACGCAGGACTTTCGAAGATATTATGAAAATCCTGAATAAACAGTAAGTGTCAGATATATATTACGGCAACTCATTGCCCTTAACATGTGAATGTTGTTGGGATCTGCTTTCGTGAAAGAAATACCAAAGAAAGTAAATTTGTGTTTAGTTAATGATTATAATGCTATAATCATTTATCCGTTTAATTAAGTAATCTGATAGTTGGAAAGGTGGTATAAGGAAATCACATAAACCAGGGAGCAACAGAATCATGAGTCTGAAAACACGGATACAAAATATTCAGAAATTTGTAGGTGTAAAACCGGATGGAGTAATTGGAGTACAAACCTTGAGCGCGCTGGAGCGTGCATTGGGGATGGTCGCTGTTGATGATGTCGTTACAGTTTTGTCTCCAAGTACTGCAAACCTGACACTTTCTCGTAAAGGAATTGATAAACTGATCGCATTCGAAGTCACTAGCGACAGTTACTACAATAAACGTCTGGCAGCACCAACCTGGCCCGGAGGGGCAAGTGGTGTAACTATTGGTATTGGGTATGATCTGGGGTACCGGACAAAGACCGCGATAAAGCAAGACTGGGGGGAACATCTTTCCGAGAACCATCTCGCGCAGCTCGTTTCCGCTTCAGGAATTAAGGGGGAAGATGCCAGAGGCGTAGCCAGGAGTCTGAAGCAGGCCGGGGTTAAAATTACCCTGGAGGTCGCCAAAATAGTTTTTTATACCGTGTCATTGCCGGAGTTTGCCGAGATTGCGAAACGCACCTACCCCGGGTTGGAAAAATTGCCACCCGATGCACAGTCCGCAATCGTGTCACTGGTATATAACCGAGGCGCAAAGCTTCAGGGAAGTACACGTGTTGAGATGGCCAACATCAAGCCATTTATACGAGATAATAACCTGGATGCCATCGCTGCAGAAATTGAGTCTATGAAACGTTTGTGGGTTGGTGAGGGACTGGATGGGCTGTTAAAACGGCGCGACAGTGAGGCCCGGCTGGTAAAGAACAGCGTTCGTGATTACAACGCCGACGAGTTGGTGTATGTCTGAGTATTGATTTTTAGCGACACGACATGGGCGAAAACAGATGGCGAAAACAGAATTGTGAGCAGATAACTGTGAGATTATGTCGTGATAATTTAAAAGTGGTACCTGGGGACGGGGTTGAACCGTCGACCTCTGGATCCACAATCCAGCGCTCTAACCAACTGAGCTACCCAGGCCTGTCACGAAGTGGAATGATATGATGTTGCTTTGAACTATTTTGGTTATGAAACCAAGGAGCTATGCCCAGATCATACCGGTCAAAATTATACGCAATGTGCCTCTGTAGATGCAACTGAATTGCCATACAACCTTATTCAACAAAGCATGTCTGTAGACATATGCCTGCTTGTACTGATTGGTGGTCAATTTCAGGTGTTGTTTACTAAAACTTCATCGCTATTGCCTGGATACAGCCAAGCATTTAATAAGCAGAGACTCACTTTCAAGACCTAATATGTATAAAACAAAAAGAAATTCGAGGCATCCCGAACCTGCATTCCTCCACAAGGAGGAGTGGGAGTTGCAAGTCCTGTCAATGCATCGAATTCGAAAATGTTATATCACTTTAGTAAGCCTGATTATACAAGATTCATTTGCTTGATTCAAGTTGTTGCTTTTCCGTAGTATAAGTGGGGGAGTCAATTAATATCTGAGCGGGGTTTACAGGGGTTTGTCTTCAGGAAAGGCTGTCGGCTTCATGGTAGACATTGTGTTATATGTATATGGCTCGGAACATCCATTGTTGCCAGTGTTGCCAGACACCGGTAGAAGTATATGCTACAAACAGGTGAACTGGGCGTCACTGGATGACTTGGCAATGCCAACGGCATCGGTGGTGATTCTTCAGACCGATGACGCCTTCCACGTACTCCAAGAACGTATAGCATCATTGCGTTTGGCACTTAAAATGCCCCATTTGCCGGTTTTGGTGCTATTTCCCTCACAGAGGTTACTGGCAGAAAATACAGGCATCTTAACCCAATATCGTATCGACTGCACTTCACTGGAAGAAGACCTCAAAATAGTGCTCGCCCGCCTGGACAAATTACTCTCTGAGCAACACACTCGACAAAGTCAGGTTGCCATTGAACTCGAAAAGGAATACCTGAATCGAAGCTGGCGACATTCTGAGCACCTTCGGATACAAGCAGAGAATGCATTGCGGCATGCAGAGATGAAGGCAGACCAGGTGGTGCGGGTGTCGGAGCGGGCAGTACAAGCGAAGAACGAATTTCTAGCCAATATGAGCCACGAAATCCGCACACCTCTTCATGCCATTATTGGTATGTCTGGGTTACTGCTTGAAATGGATCAAGCGGCTGATCAACGCGAATATACCGATATTATATGTGGTGCGGGTCGCGCGTTGTTGCAGGTTGTAAATGATGTGTTGGATTTTTCCAAAATAGAAGCAGGCAAGCTGGAATTTGAATCGGCATCTTTCCAATTGCGCGCACTGCTCGAAGAGAGCATGGATGTCATAGCATTCGAGGCGAGCAAAAAAAGCCTTTCCCTGGCGTTGATAGTTGAGCCAACCTTATCGGATGTTATGATCGGTGATTCACTGCGTATTAAACAGATAATGGTGAATTTGCTGGGAAATGCAGTTAAGTTCACCGAGTCTGGCGAAGTCGTTCTGAAGGCAGCCATGCAGGAATCGGCAAATGGTGAAGTAGCAAAAGTTCTGTTTGAAGTGCGCGATTCCGGTATAGGTATCGCAAAACACCACATACCCAAACTTTTTGAAGCCTTCAAACAAGTAGATTCAACAACTACTCGTCGATTTGGGGGTAGTGGTCTTGGACTGGCCATTGTCCAAAGGTTGGTAACCGCGATGGGCGGCACAATTACTGTTAGCAGTACACCCGGACAGGGTAGTGTTTTTTCTGTAACCATGCCAATACAGATGAGCAACGATGCGAAAGATCAGGAAGTTTCTGGCAAATCGGAATCGTCCGACAAACTGGTTATTGTTATTGACAGACATAAGGCTACCCGAGACAGTGTTGTAGCATTGGCGCGATATTACGGCATTAAGTCGCTGGAATGTTCCGAATTACACGAGGTGGATCAGTACCTGGAGAGTCTGACTGAAGGTAAGGCTTCCGTCCCGGGGCATATTGATACAAGGAATGCCAATGTGTGGATATTGATGGAAAAACGCGCATTGGTCCATGAAACAGACTGTGAGCTACTTCATTCGATTTCCACCCGGCTACGTAGCCAGTCCAGGCAATTGAAACTGATTTCTCTGGAAGCTTCTGTTGACTGCAATCACAAATCGCAGTGCCAGGTTGTTGCGATGGATGATCGGTTGAGTAAACCATTAAAATCATTTCAATTTGCATCGCTGTTATTAAATCAGGCAATCAATGTAACGGAAAGCAATACCCAGGAACAACAAATCAACAAAAGCAATACTGAATTGCTCGGTCGAGTGCTTCTGGTAGAGGACATTGTTGTTAATCAACGGGTTTCCCAAAGTATGTTGGAAAGATTGCATTACTCCTGTGACATAGTGGCATCGGGAGAAGAAGCTCTGGAACACCTGATGCTTCCGGAAGCTCTTGCCAACCCCTATGATGTTATCCTGCTTGATTGTCACCTTCCAGGTATAGACGGATTTACCACGGCAGAGCGTATACGTTCGCATGAAAAATACAAGATCATTGCAGATATACCCATTATTGCATTGACGGCTTCTGTATTAAACACAGACCGGAAGCGGAGTATGGCCGCGGGTATGAACGCATATCTGAGCAAGCCTGTTTCACTGGAGCAGCTTCAATCTACTTTGAATCACCTGTTAAACAACACACCGAGAAAAAGAAAAAAACAGAACACATTGCACGTATCATCCAATGGTTACGACTCAGCAATTTCTTCAAACGTATGTTTTGACAAAAAACGTTTTGATGAAATTGGTGGAGGTGATGTTGTTTTTATTCAGGAAATATTGACTGCATTTTTTGAGGACATGGAAGATAATCTAAATTCGTTCAGTTCTGTTGTTGAAGCAAGTGACACTGAAGGTTGTCAGTATTGGGCACATGCGATTAAGGGTGCCTCTGCCAACATCGGCGCAGTTGAAATGCAGGCGATTGCGGCAAAGATGGAGAAGCAGTTAAAAATTAGTTTCAATGAGCATATAGCCTCTGATTATGAATTACTACGGACAGCACTGGAGCGCTTCAAGGCAGAAGTCCAGGGACTGTTTCCTTTAAGCATATGACGTCGCACCATACCGAAAGCTACCAACAACACTTTGTGCGGGCACTTATTTGTGAACACCTGCATCATGGTACTATGCTATTCATAATGTAATCACACAATATTTTTCTTTGAAATACATTTTGACAAATATAAGCATATAGGGAGGGGGTTCCAAATGAAGAAGATTGAAACCGTATATCTCATTTCCAACGGTGACTTCCGTAATTCGGCATGCGAAGTCTGCTGGCCGATGCAGGAAGCCACTTTAAAGGAAGTGCAAAAGACCTTTCGGAAAATCGGGGTAAAGACACAGGTTGTTACCAAATACGATCCTGCCCGTAAGCATGGCTTTATAACCCGGCAATGCGAAGGTACAGAAATATTCTCAAAGCTCGACGCTGAGGCACCGGTCGTGATTGTCCTGAGTGCCTGGGCGTACGCCCATCATGTTTCCGGGCCATTGCAAACACACCGTGGCCCGGTTCTGCTGGTAGCCAATTTCGATGGCACCTGGCCAGGCCTGGTGGGACTCCTGAATCACTCTGGCACCCTGGACCGCTTGCATGTAAAACATTCACGGCTCTGGACCGATAATTTTACCTCAGACGAATCATTCATGAAACATCTGGAAACTTGGTGCGCGAAAGGTGAGGTCAAACATGATACCCGTCACATTACTGCGGGTGATACTTTCAAGTTGTCGTCCGATGCCGAAAAATTCGGCGGTGAGCTGGCACAAGACATCCTGAAACACAGGCGTATCATGGGGCAGTTTGATCCCGGGTGTATGGGGATGTTGAACGCCGTTCTTGATCCTGCCAAAGTCGGCGCGGCAGGCATGCCGATCGAATACCTGAACCAGTCTGATCTACTGGCGGAAATGGAGCTGGTGACCGATGAAGAAGCCCAATCCCATTTGAACTGGCTGATTCGCAAGGGCTGCAAATTTCATTGGGGCACCGACGGATTCAAGGAGCTGGTGCATGGCCAGGTAATTTCCCAGATGAAGATGTATGCTGCGGCAGGACGTATGACCGCCCGCTACGGGCTGAGCACGATCGGTATTCCCTATCAGTTGGGACTCGTCCGGCAGTGTCCCGCTTCCGACCTGGTCGAAGGGATGTTGAACAACAGCGATCGCCCCAACATTAAAGACCCCGAGTCCCGTCAGATCGTCAAGAAGGGCTTGCCGATTCCACATTTCAACGAAGGTGACCTGGGCGCTGGTGTGCCTCAATTGCTCATGCACGACATTTTTCTGCGCAAGGGTATGGCACCGGAAACCACCTTGCACGATGTGCGGTGGGGCCGTGAATGGGAAGGCCGTTTTATCTGGGTGTTCCTCATCTCTGGTGGCGCGCCTCCCGCGCACTTTGGCGGTTGGAAACATACCCAGGTGTTCCGTCAGCCACCGATGTACTTCCCCAAAGGTGGCGGCACCTGCGCCGGTGTTTCAAAACCAGGCATCATTACTTGGTCTCGTCTCTTTGATAGCTTCGGCGAATTGTGCATGGACTGCGGCACAGCAGAAGTCATTGCCATGCCGGAAGAAGAGGTGCAGGACCGACTCAACCGCACAACACCGGTTTGGCCGATTGCCAACGTACACATTCCAGGGTACGATAGGGATCAACTCATGGCGACGCACATGTCCAACCATATTGTGATGGGCTACGGCGACATCTTGCAGGAGTTGCTGGCGACCTGCAAGCATCTGGGTATCAAAACACGTGTTGCCGGAGATGCGCGGAAAGCACTGGGTTAAGTGTTGGGTGGCATATAGCATAATCGCATAAGGTGTTTTATAAAATCTTTACCGGGGCAGTGCATACTGTTTTTAAGACAATGCACTGCCTCTTCTTTATGCAGCACAGCGCTTTTCATGTTTACAAGAGCCATCCATTGCGGGTATATTTCCGGTCAGTAGTGGCTATGGGGACTGATTTGTTTTTGTGTGAGCACTTGGTTGTGGCATTACAAACTATCAGACCACGCAGATATGTGCACAATTACTACCGAGTGACCCGGATATTAACTGCTTTTAACTTCAGGGTTTACACACAAGGCATGGGGTGTATCCATTTGCAGCGGCTTGCTCTTTTGTCCCTGAGCCAGTAATGGTTTTGAGGTGTCTACAAACTTGTTTATGGTATCTTTTGCCGACATTTGTGATGTATACCAAATTTTGTTGCCTTTCGTCTGTGCGCATATTTGAGCTTGTAGCGTTTTGCTACCTGTTTATTTGCCGTGGATTGACATCGCGAAACAATCCAGGAGCATGGAATGTCCACGCTTCAATGTTGCCCATATACTCTAATTGACCAAGGGGGGTTGTGCTGCCGAAAGGATTGATAAATCCAAGTGAGACTTGCACATTGTAAATAAATGGATCAACACCAGTGTAGTATTTAGGGATAATACCTTCTACAGCTTTGATAATTTGCTTGATGTAAGATTTTGTCCAGTCTTCAAAATTATCTGAGTTCGAGTGTAAAAAAGATTGCTCTACCAATTCGCCAGGTATAACAATTTCAAGAAAAAAAGTATTTTCGGTGGAAATATTAAAGCTATTAATATAGCTGCTATCTATTCCTTGCTGTGCTATCTCTGCCAATATTGCCGATTTGGATAATTCGAATTCCTTTTTATTCGCTTCCCAATTGGCTTCCATCTGAGCCAATATAGCCATACCTCTTTCTTGTTCCGCTGTTTTCGCGGCTTCTACTGCCTTTCTTTCTTTGTTTTCGTTGGCGAATTTACCCAGGGCTACAATAAAAATCATAAACCCAAAAAACGCAATTGCACTTATGCAAAAAATTTTAGCTGAATTGTTCATGGAGTGTTCCTCCTTGTTTTGCTGATTAGTAGAATTTGTATCCCAAAAAGCTTAACTTAAATTGTTAAAAAAGGTAAGCTTAGCAAAGAGTAATTAAAGATTTTTAAAGGTTTTTCACATACTATTTACTGCGATTTGATTCCGTGCATGCGGGCCAGGGCCAGTGCGTAATAGTCATAATTGTCCCAGGAAACATCGTCGGGAACAAGGTGATCCAGGTCGGGTATGTATTTTCCCCCTTCAAGTGCCGGACGAATTCTTTCCAGTTCTGTATCAATGGCAGATGGTCCGTCCGCCAATGCCCGCTTGTCGATACCACCCATCAACGCCATGTCAGGATGTTTTTTGCGCATTACATTCACATCGCAGCCTGCTGCAACTTCGCAGGGGAATAACAGATTCACACCCGCGTCGATCATGGGCTGGATAATCAGGTCCGGGTCACCGTCTGTATCAACAGAAATGACAGGGATATCATGCCGATGTGCAAAGTCACGTACTCGTCGGTACTGCGGCCCCATAAATTCTTCCCACAGCGCAGGCGAAATCAGCGGGCCGTTGCGGCCACACATGTCTTCCCAGATATGAATCACATCGACTTTACATTCCTGCACCACAACTTCAAACACATGCAGATACAATGTTGCAAGATGGCCCATGATATCATGTACCAGTTCTGGGTCCGTGTAGAATGCGGTAAGGCACTGTTCATCGCCCAGTAGCCAGCGTACCCCGCCAAAAAAGCCGACATCCGGGAAATAGCCCAGTTGAATCGGGCGGCCCTCTTTCATCCACGTCGCCACATGTTGCCTCCAGTCCCCCGCAAGACGACCGGGATGTTCCAGATTCAGCCGTTCTTCCTTATACCGTTTCCAGCCTGCAGCATCCTGTACCGGAAATGAAATAAACTCCGGCATGGACTCACGTCCCTTGAGTATACGTCGACGGATGCCCCACGTGTCCGTGAATTGGTAATAATCACCTTCATCCACGATATCCTGCTCAAAGACCGGGCAGGGCCCGGCATTAACAGGCACTGCGCACGGTGCAAAGTCTACTGGAAACGCCATACGGTGATCAGTTACTGATGCGGGCTTGTTCTCCCGCTCCCATCGCTGCCAGGTTGTTCCCCACGGCCCCCAGTAAAGCCAATACGGCGGGCGGTCCACCTCCAACCCCAAAACATGGCGTACAAATCGTTCCCTGTCCTGCATGATATGACCGTTTTCCTTCCCCCAATAAATGGTGTCAGTAATCGCACAGATTTTTGTTAGCCAGTATACTTGAAGCACCCGAAAAGCTACAAAACAATTCCCGCATTCTCAAACCATATTTTGGTCGGCCCCTGTCATGACCACGTAGGCGGCAAACCAGAAGGGGTGAGGGAAGTACGACTGAATATTGCTGGCACGCCCTCCGGGGTGCTGTGTTGGGGGGCGCGATTGACCCGGGGTGGCGGCTCGTTGGCCTTACCCCGCGCTACGGCGCTGTAATCGCTCCGCGATAGGAACAGGTATAAGCATACCCGGGCCTTACCCCGCGCTACGGCGCTTTAATCGCTCCGCGACAGGAACAGGCGGCGGGACGTATATCGCGCTACGGCGCTTTAGCTCCGCGATAGGGACAGGTGGCAGCCGTTGGCCTTCCCCCGCATCTCATAGGGCGTGCCAGCAACACCTGGTTGAACCCCTCGTTAATCTTCTTGCCTGGCTTCCACGGCCACCGCTTCGGTGTCCATTGTTATTGGGTCTTGTTGTGTGTGTGGTTCTGTCTCAATAATAAAGCTGGAAAATGCGGCCGTACGCCTGCTTTCACTTCCTGGCGAAATGGCACCGATTCCAACCATAAGACGCTCGAAGTGCGCTTCACAATGTCCAATACAATGCCATTTTGCGTTATCAACACTAACACTCATGGTATAGCGCGTGCCTTCTTTCCGGATAGCCAGAAAGACATTGCTTCCTATGGTATTGGACATGCTCGTAAAACGAAATCTCCCCGCAACTTCATGTGCAGCCAGAAATTCGAGATCGTCATCATATGCATGAGATAACCGGACGTAGTTGTCATGGTCCTGGTAAACGATCAGAAAGGCCTGTTCAAAATTTTGTGCGGGATGAAATTCTACTTGTGTTTTCACCACAAAGTCACCTTGCGGTGCATGCTGTAAAAACAGATTCTGGAAATCGGCGCGCTTCTTCCACATGTCGCCGTCACCAGTATGGATGTAGAGTTTGGCATCTTTTTGTTCCCATTCAACAGGTGCTTCATTCACTATCAACCACTGGTTATAATCTATCGGCTCTGAAAAATTGGTGATGGTCTGGGCAGCAGGCCTTGGCACAGCGCCAGATGGGATTGGTTGAGGTGTATGTGTAGGCCCATCAACAAATAGCAGTGCCTGGCCGTGTTCCGACGACTCGATTCGTACGCGATCAATGGCAAGTTGGCGCCATCCCGCTTCCCGGGGACTCTGGTGTGTGTGGTACACCATAAACAATTCTGAAGCGTCTGGTGACGGAATGATCATGCCGTTGCCTGGTCCAGCAAGGTGCTCCGTTTTTTGTAGAACCGGGTTATCGGCATATTTACTCCACGGCCCGCGGATATGGTCTGCTTTGGCATATCCGATTGCATAACCCGGGTCCATATAATGATTGCCCGTGTATGTCAGGAAGTAACTGCCAGCATGTTTGAAAACATACGGGCCTTCTGTTACCTGGTGGCCCTCCCAGGCATTGCTCTCCCAGGGTTGTTCCGGCACAATCACAACGGAAGGCTCTTCTGCCAATTCCGTCAGGCAATCTTTCATTTGCGCGCATAAAATTTCGTTACGACCCTTGGTGACATTTGTCCAAAATAATACTGGGGTGCCATCGTCATCAAGGAAGAGGTGTTGGTCAATGGCTTCATCGCCATCAAGCGGTTCAAACAGGGGCGTTACCCATTCTTCAAAAGGCCCCAGGGGAGAATCAGCCCGCGCCACCACGATACGCATCTGGTAAGGCGACTCAACATGTGGGTTTGGTGAAGCACTCATGTACATATAAAATGCATCTTCAACTTGCTTCACTTCTGGTCCCCAGAAATGATGTTGTGCCCAGGACTTGCGGTGTTTCCTGAAGGCAAATCCCTGCCATTGCCAGTGTACGAGATCGTGTGAGGTATACACCGGAATGCCCAGATGCGGGTTACGATCATGGGTGCCATACAGATAGTATGTACCATCATGCAAGAGCACATAAGGGTCTGCCAACTGAACGTTTAATGGATTGGTATAGGTTTGAATTACATCGTGTTCCATGATGTCCATTTCCCCCGTGGCAGAAATTGAAATTGCCAGACTTGTCAGCAATACGAAATACAAAAAACAATAGCAATTTCGTGCCAAGTACTTTTCCCCTGATAATTAAAATAATAACAACGTCACTGATTACCATAAAAGTACAGACTATATAAAATCAAACTCCGCCAGATTCAAAACAATTTTCTGGCGGAGTACTTCGACTAATTAAAATATATTCAACTGTCCGATAATAGAGATGCTTTCTTTTAATTATGGCACACGTACCGGTTTTCCAGACGCAGCCGATTTCCAGGCTGCTTCTGTAACCTCGATGGTACGCAATCCACAAACCGCGGGTGTTTCCGGTGCTGCCTTACCGAGAATACAGTCAATGAAGTTGGTGTTCGGGTCTTTTTTATAATTTGGCAGCTTGACTTTGACTTCTTTACCCGTAGCGTCCTGGTGAATCAGTCCAATGCCTTGTCGCAGATAAAAAGCACCTTTACTACCGACTATACTATGATCCTCATACCAGCAGGGCGCGTTCCCGATGATGGACATGCTGCCCAACGCACCGTTTTCAAATGTCATGGCCAATGTACTGTTAATATCAACCTTGGCTTCAAAGTTTTCGCTTTTGGCAAATACTTCCTTGACCTTCATCCCGGTGACCCACATGATGATGTCCACCAAGTGACTACCGGAATCATTTAACTGGCCACCACCAGAAAGTTCGGGGTCTTGACGCCAGGTACCCTTGGTCGCGCGAAGCCACTCCTGCGACTGGATTGCCTGAACAAACTGTACCTCGCCTATGGCACCTTTTTGAATCTGGTCTCGCATATAGCGGAATGTGGGTTCGAAATGCCGCTGATAGGCAAGCATCAAAACCAGACCTTTTTCTTCTGCCTTTTTAATGACCGCTTTGGCATGCTTGATAGTACACACCATCGGTTTTTCTGCCAATACATTTAATCCCTTGTTCAGGCAGGTGGTGATCTGATCATAATGCAATGTGTGCGGACTCATGATCACGACACCGTCCAGGGTTTCATTCTGAATCATTTCCAGGTAATCAGAATAGGCCGGCAATGTATCTGTTCCAGGGCACTTCTCCGTAAAATTTTTGAGCGCATTTTTGTTCGGCTCAGTAAGCGCAACCAACTCTGCCTGTTTGTGTAGACTTTGACGATTAAAATGCCAGACAGCAATTCCCCCCGCACCGATGAATCCAATACGTACCTTCTTTGGCATAATGTTTTGTCCTCCCTAATAAGGTTCCCTCATTAATTCAACCGGTAAAATAAAAGTCACATGACAATCATCGTACAACGTATGCCCTCAAGATGCAAACTGTGCCAGGTATAACCTGTATTGCTTATCAACGCCAGTTCAAGAAATACCGGTACTATTAACCAGAACGTTTCCTGACAAGCTGCATGAATCCACAGACTACTATTATCGTCAATGATAAAACAGTGATGTATAATGCGATTCTAAAAGGAAGGGGACGGTATGAAAACACCAGTAAATGACGCCCAGGCGGTGTGGCGACACCACGAAATATACCATTCACTTTTAGTATGGGAGTCTTGTGACCGTCCAGCGTTGCCTCCCAGCCAGCCGCATAAGTGTCTGCAAGCAAAGTAACCCCGGCTACTTCTGCCTCCACATCAATTACGACACGGTCCGGTGATTCATCAACGATGGTACAGCTTACAGTGCTCAAATTATTTTGGCGTTGTTCGACTGGTACATCAGAAACGACCCGTACGAGATTCACAAACGCATCTCCCTCGGTCTCAACCGTACACTCCAGACTGCCCTCAAAATCATCCGATAACAATACACGTATTGCTTCTTCTGTGTCAGCAACTGCGCGCCACCCCGGAACCCATCGCACACGCGCATACGCAGCATCATTGGCATAGAGCATCCAATCTCCCAGGCTCCTAACAGGTCGCAAACGCAATCCTTCCGGGCGCAGCACCGGCAAACTGCCCAGCGGTGTTTGTGCGCCAATTAATAGCGCTCTTGCCCCAAGGTGATTCAAGAGGGAGGCAGCCAGATTTGATGGTGCCAACAGCAATTCTGGGATAGGTCTTTTCCTGCCTTGCTCTTCCTGCTCGACGGAAGTTATGTAGCGCCAAAAAACAGCTTGGTCTTTTGACAAGGGAATCTGTCGGGCATTGACTGCCCGAATCGGTTGCATCATTGCGATACCGGGAGAAAAAGAAATATCTTGTGCCCGGCTATTAAACAAAATACGATCGGACAAGGCCTGGCGCCGCGCTTCCTGTATGAGTTCGTCGTCCATTCTGTAACATTGTGGCGCATCTTGAATCGGGTGTCGAGACAAAGCAACATTACTGAATGCCAGGTCCGTGAAGAGCAACAACACCGTCAGACAACCAAAAATACGGGCAGTCCAGACCTGACGCCAGAAAACGGCTGGAAGCAAAAACAATGTCAACAAAATCGCACGTCCACGGATGGCCGTATCGCCATACAAGACAACCAGGATCACCAGTATAAAAAAAACCCCTACAGCCAGACGCACAAAGGTAGAACGCAGTCCTTGTTCTGTATCAAAAAAACGGTCCATACCGAGCGCGGCAAGGATCGCAAATGAAAACATAATCGGAAACATAAAAAAAGGAAAAATCTTCGATGTGTTCAGCGGGAATGGTTCAAAAACAGCCAGAAATAACATCACTACAATCGCAAGGCCAAAGTAAATAGACTCGAATCTGCCAAAACGGTGGAGAAACGCGGCAGGCGCAAATAGCAATGTCGCCGTACCCAAATACCCGGCATTGGGAAGATACGCCTCGCCCGTGCTCAGTAGGTGATACAGAAATTCCCTGGGTTGCTGTGGCAAACGCCAGGCTATATCCAGATGAAACAAAGTTTCCAGCGGCGCATCCAGGGACAGGTACCAGAAATAGGTTGGTATCCATTGTATGGCACCTACTCCAAAACCCAATATTACAATGAGCATCGCACCGGTTCCCCGCCGCAAAATGCCGATTGAAAAAGCAGGTCGACTGAAAAAAGTACGTACCAGTGCATAGTACAGTGCCAACAATAAAAACAGTACCGCAACCATACCCCCACCAGCCAGCAGGAGCATACCCATAGACAAGCCAGCCAGCACAGCAAATGCTGTATGAAAATTTCGTGTATATTCACGTAATGCAAAAAAAAGCAGTGGTGCCCACACCAATGTCGATGCAATTTCCGGGAGCATTATGGCAGTTACAGAGGCTCCTGAAAATGCATAGGCAATACCACCAAGCATGGCTGCCGGAAAAGACACATCGAGTGAGCGGGCAAACAACATAAAAAACATGGCCATTAAAAAATAACATAGCAGCACATGCAGCACCAGGGCGCGTTCTGTAGGCAGAAAGAAAAAGGGCAGGTGCAGGGGTTGAAAGATGGCAGCATTGGGCTGGGCCTGATGTGGAACACCGGTCAGAACATTCGGATTCCACAATGGCATATCACCCAACCGCAACTGCTCAAAGCTGTAGAAAAATTGGGGATAGACACGTTGATACAACGCGGTGTTTTCGAAAGAACGCCCGGCAGCACCCGTTCCCTGCGGCGGTTCTATGGTGATGTTCCAAAACAGGGGAATCAGCAAGGCCAGTACCACGCCAGGAAGAAACAGATACAATAAAGGATAACGATTGTGTTCCGGAAGAAGCATAGTTTATCGAATACGTCAGGTCAGTACATTGACGGTACGACCATCACGTACTGCCTTGACTGCCGCATGGGTTGCCGCCAGACTGTTGAGGTTGGCTTTGCCACTTGTTTCCGGCTCAAGGTCTTTTTCCAGACAATCGTAAAAGGATTCCAGCAGATACGCCTGATGTGCCAAAGGCCATTTCCTGAGCGAGACTTCACGGCGTGAATCCGGTTTGCAAGAAAAAAAGAGCTGATCATTTTCCATAATCAATACACCTTTACTGCCTTCTATGCGCCAGTTACCGTTCCAGGAAGTTTCCCATCCCTGACTTACCCAGCTTGCATTGTATGCAACATTGATATTGTTATCCAGTAACAAATGCAGGATGGCTGTCGCATCTCCCTGATTCCAGTTCCAAGGGGCATTTACACTGAAGCCTCGTACCGTTTTAATATCAGAACCCAAGATACATCGGATCATGTCAAAATGATGTATTGACATATCCAGTAGCAGCGGATATTCCATTGATTCACGGTATCCACCAAAATGGGGGCCTTTAAAAAAGTCAATTGTCGCGTAGCTCACAGTACCAAGTCGGCCACTTGCGATGAAGTGTTTTGCGGTTTGTACCACCGCTTGATATCGGTAGTTCTGAGCCACCATCAGCTTACAACCATTTTTTTCTGCTTGACTGACCAATTGTCGTGCACTTTTCAACGTGTCTGCCAAAGGCTTTTCACACAAGACATCATAATTGTGCTTGAACGCTTCCAAACAGGTTTCCGATCGGTATTGTTGCGGAGTTACGTCCAGTAAAGCATCGGCTTCAACGGATGCAACCGCAGTGTTAACATCATGGAAACAGCGTTCCATGGGCATGCCATGTTGCTCGGCAGCGATTACCAGGTTTGATTGATTGACATCGACATAGGCTGCTGCTTCCCAACGATCCGACGCAGCAACGATTTCAGACCACACTGTTCCCATGCCACCTACACCAACCTGTATTATCCTTCGCAAAGTTTATCTCCTTTGTCATTGCCACCAGGCTTCGTGGTGCCTTCGGACAAGGCACACTTGGGAGTGTAGTTTATAATAATTGCATCATGTGGTAACTTGAAAAACTGTCCTGTAGAGCACTATTTAACATCCTACCACTTTATCACGTCTGCTTTCCAGAGTAGTGAACGACAATCCATACCAATCCTGCTCCTTATGTTTTCTATACCATGACAAGAGATAATGTTGCCTTAGTCTCTGAATTCGCGTCTGTACAGACAAAAAAGTGACCCAAGGCTAGTTGACAATGAATTAACATTGTTCTGAACCCTGGGCCAACAGGAGAGGTTTTCATCAGGTACCCGATCCGAAACGACTGGTGTAATGGAGTGTACCTGCGAACATAAATTTTAATAGTTTGTTGCAAATCGTGAAATCACGATACTACACATTATCAGTTGCAACCAGAAAATGCTGGTTTGCGATACTGTTCACCTACAAAAAACAGAATAGGTACTTACAGGAAACAGAACAATTTTTTAATTACCGCCACGACCACCACCACGCCCGCCGAAACCACCACCAGGGCCACCTCCACCAGGGCCACCTCCACCCATCATGCCTCTATTCTGAAATAAAGGACTGCTCATCGTTTCACGAAACGCATCTACCAAGGCTTGTTGCTGTGCAGGGTCCTGAACATATTGTCCGGCAACCTGGTTTAATGTGTATTGCTGGTGTTCGTCCACAAGACTTCCCATTTCTCGCATGGCTTGGCCCATCTCTTCTCTGATTGCCTGGCGCTCTTCATCACTTTCTGCCTGGCGCATGCGCTCACCGATATTAAAGAAATATTCGGTATATTCACCAATGGCATAAATTCGTTCCTGGGCTGCTGGATCATTGGTCTTGGCAAGTTCCTCATCCAGCATCCGATACATATTGTCCTGGGCACGGTCTACCCATTCACCACGGCGTTCTCCCCATTCTGCTCTACGTTCATCACGTGCCCGGCGACGTTCTTCGGCTGCCTGGCGTTCTTCTTCAGTCATTTCTCCTGGGTCACCATTTTCTCCCTGCCTGTCTTCCAAGGTGGCCATGCCTTCAAAGTCCATTTCACCCAACATTTCCGGCAAAATGCGCGGAGTTTGGGTTGTTGTGGCATTGTCCGGGATAAAATTGATTGGTTGACGACTTAGCTCTTCCCGGTAGTTTTCATTTTCCCACCTGAGACGTTCCAGTTGCTCCTGCTGATCATTCAATGTTTTTTGCAATTCGGCCAGTTGCAGTTCCGTATCGCCTCGGAGCGATGATGTGCCTGGGTTCTGTGCCTGCTGATAAACATTGAGTCCAACCGCGCCAGCAATAGCGCCTAAAGATACAGCGATTATAATTGATACTGTGGTTTTCATGTTTATGTTCTCCAATTTCGGCAAAATGTTTCAACAATTCTTCTACTTGTGTATAACCCCATGGAAATTAACTGGTTCCCATCACTACTGGTTGGAATGATTTATTTAATAAATCACTTTCTATAGTTTTGTTTGGCAACCTGCCTTCAGATAACGTATGCTATATATTCTTTACAGTCAACTGAATACCGTAGTTTTTCTCTACGTCAATACCAGCACACCATGCAGGGATTACTTCAAGACATCCATGTATATCGCTGGAAATACTAAATATGTCATCTTGAAATCAACCTATAGAGGAGTAATGGATTATGCAATACCGCAAGCTGGGAAAATCAGACTTACAGGTACCTGTGGTGTCTTTTGGCGCCTGGGCCATCGGCGGTTGGATGTGGGGAGGCAGTGACGACGACGAAGCCATCCGCGCAATTCATTGTGCCATCGATCACGGGGTCAACTGTATTGATACCGCCCCGATTTATGGTATGGGGCACAGCGAAGAAGTTGTAGGCAAGGCCATTGCAGGCAAACGTGATGAAGTGATTATTGCCACGAAGTGCTGTTTGCGATGGGACAAGGCGGAAGGGGAGCATTTTTTTGATACGAAGGACAACGAAGGCAACTCCCGCTCTGTCTACCGAAACCTGCGTAAAGACTCTATTATCTGGGAATGCGAACAGAGCCTGCGCCGCCTCAATGTAGACGTCATTGACTTGCTCCAATGTCACTGGCCGGATGCAACTACGCCTCTGGAAGAGACCATGGAAGGGTTGACCCAACTCCAGGCAGAAGGCAAGATACGGGCCATTGGTGTCAGTAATTTTACCGTCGACATGATAGAAACCTGCTTGAAACATGGGACCGTAGTCAGTGAGCAGTCCAAATACAATGCCCTGGAGCGGGATTTGGAAAACGAGATTATTCCTTGTTGTGTGAAGAACGATATCGGTATCCTGGCGTATTGCCCGATTGCCCAGGGCCTGCTGACCGGCAAGATCACCGTGGATCGTGAATTTAAGCAGGGAGACCACCGCAAAAACAGTCCCCTGTATTCTCAAAAAAACCGGCGTAATGTTCTGGAAATGCTTGAGAAGGTGCAACCGATAGCCGATGCGTACAGCATTACTCTGGGTCAGCTCTTCATTGCCTGGCTCAATGCCCAGCCCGGAATGGCCTCGGCACTCGTTGGCGCTCGCAATGAAGCACAAGTCATGGAAAACGCGGCCGCGGGCGATATCCAGCTACGTGAGGATGAACTGAAAACCATCCGCGAACTGGTCGAAGCCGTGCCACCGCTCAGCTAGCAAGACGTTTTATAGGGTTCATGAAAAATTTTTTAATGTGAAGAACACACCAGCAGGATTATCAAGACGTACCCATGGGTTCCTGGAACCTTGGCAACCTTGTTAATCCTGTCTGTGTATATGAAGAGGAAGGCGAAGTTGAAGAGCGCTATGTCAAGAATGCTTACCATAGCAATGCCTTGATCGAACTCAGCGTATACCTGGCATATAGCGGAATTTAATGACTACATTCTATCTGCACGGACATTTTATTCAATCTAAATAAATTAACGTGCATCACCCTGATTTTGCCTTGATTCACCAGGAATATTGGTATCAATAATGCCAGATTCTTCGAACGGCAGGAAAGTATGTATCAACATGCCCGTAACAGTAATGTTAATTCCATTGCCTGGTGTGCCATCAGAAATAACCGTGTAAGTTTCGCCTGGCACAACAGTATGCAGATGGGTCCATTGCAATCCCCTGATAAACTCGAATAACTGTGTGCCGGAACTGTCCCGCAATTCAAACTTCAGATCACGGCTGATAATATTGGTGGAGAGGTTAATTTTTACTAGATTGATTCGTGCATCCAACCATTCGGAACCCGTGGAATTCCATAAAATTTTCTGTCGTAATGGCAGGATTTCCCCTTCCAAGGGCCAGGATCGGGCTCGCAAATCAGGAGCCGTTTGAAGAAAGGATGCGATTGCGGACAATTCACGGAAAGGGTTGAACGTACGCCCCAGCAAGATGGACTCAGAAGTAAAAAATGTCGTGACCACAATTGCACCAACAATAACCAGGTGTACACTCCAAACGACCAATGTTCTTGCCAACCCCAGGCCATAGAAGAACGCGATGATCAATAAGGACAGAGTTGCGGGAGCAGCAACGGAAAGCAAAATCGTTTTGCCGGGTAACCAGGTACACAAAAATGCCATCAAGCCAAAAACCAATCCGGTAAACAACACCCTTTCTGTCGAAAGTTTACAACCTTTTGGCTGTATCAACCTGGCAACCAAAAGTAAAACAATGGGCCAAATCAAAATGGCAACAACACCAGTAACCACACGCGTAATGGCAAGATTACTACGATACAGCTCCCAAAAATTTTGAAATGTTTCACCTTGTGATATATTGCCCATGTTCAGTAATAGAATGAGCGATAGATAGATACCTGTAGAAATAAGTGAAACAACAAGCAACCCCCAGATTAAATTCAAGTCTTCTTTGGCGGGATATGAATTGTCTTCGATCTGATCGGGTTCATCTAGTGGATTATTGAGTTTAGAAATTGAAGGCAAGTTGGCATGACATTGCCAGCATCGTGCCTGGGCATCGTTATTTTGGGCTCCACAATGGGTACAAATTCTACCCAGCCTCAGGTCGATACCGGTATCACTGTCTGCCAGGTGAAGGTCTTCACTGGAGGTATCTCCCGGCTGCTCACGCAGTCGTTTCATCGCTATTCTGGCAAAGGGATGGTTGGGAACAATCTTGTGTACATCTTCCCAAACTTGGGCTGCCTCACTTCTATGGCCGTTAACCTCTAAAACCCGGGCGAGCTGCTCATAGAGTCCAACCTCATTGGGCCATATTATGAGGGCTTCTTTAAGTTCAACAATGGCATCTTCATATCGCCCAAGCCTGTAATACGTAGCAGCCAGATAGCGCAAGATGTTTAAATTGTGCTTCCACTCATTTTTGAGTATCAGCAAATTTTCAAGCGCAAGGCGGTATTCCCAGGCAGAATACAGTTTTTTAGCCAAACGCCAACGTTGTGATAAATCCGTTGGATTCTTTTCAACATAGCGTGCAATTTCCCAAAGATCGGTCATTACAACTTCCTGTTCATCAGGCCGACAATCATATACGTGTGGTTAAAATGTGCTTGGGGAACAATCAATCTATGTTGCCAAAGAAGATTGAAGCCTTTGCTCCTGAATTTACCCTAAATTTCTGTAAGTACACAGCAATCTATTTTTAATAATTAACAGGTTGGCTGTCAACAAAACAACAAGCCCAGGAGTGATTTCATCTTAACCCTTATTTTTTACGGGACGTTTTAACTTTTTTCTGGTTTGCCTCACGTTGTCTTTCATGACGTAATTGCAAAAATGCATTGGCGGCCCAGGCAATGACGGCGGCCAAGCCTGCGGCCATAAACAAAGCACTGACAACACGTACCTGGGGTTCTACAAATTCATATGTATATTGCCAGGTCGCAAAAATACACAAAGGTGCAGTAAGCGCCCAAACAATTAAAAAGAAGCCCCACCCAAGCGACTCAATTTTCTTCATTACTATAATGCTCCAGACAAACTTTAGCTCATTGTATCAAATTACCAATAGGAAGTCGTATCACAAAACAAGTTCCACCGGTTGGATTGCTCTCGATATGTATATCACCACCATGTTCCAGAATGATCTTTTTCGTGACAGCCAATCCCAATCCAGTGCCTTGTGAACCTTTGGTTGAGAAAAAGGGGTCGAAAACCAACTCCCGTATCGATTCGGGTATCCCAGAGCCATTATCACAAACTGTAATACGCAAATTCGTATGCGATTCGTGGGCCGCAGTTACTTGAATCAATCCATCTTGTGTATCGATCAATGCGTCAGCAGCATTGGTATATAAATTTAGAAAGCACCTGTACAATGCATTTTGATCAACATTTACTGTCCCCCTGACATCCTCTGTATTCAATATAAAGGTGATACCTCTTTCCTTATAAAATTCATTCAGTGATTCGTGTGCATCACGGAGAATGGAGTCAATATCGCAAAGCCGCCGCACGGGTTCCCGGGGTTTGGAAAACGATAGCATGTCCTGTACAAAATTGGAAATTCGGCGTGTACTGCGCTTAAAGACGGGAAAGGTTTTCTGCAACACCTCGATATTATTTCTTTCCAATCCCATTTCAATTAATTCAACGCTGCTTGTAAGGCCGGTGATAATGTTTTTTGTAAAATGTGAAAGCCCGGTTACCGCTTGCCCAATTGCAGCAAGTCGCACATTACGAATTTGCTCTTTAATCAGTTGCGCGTTGACGATGGCACTGGCTGCCAGGTTGGCAAACATTTCCAGTACACGCATATCCAAATCTGTAAAAGAGGGCTGCCCAATTTTGTTGAGTACTTCAATGACACCTATCAGATTTTCTTTGTCTACCATAGGTACTGCAAGCAGATTTCTGGTCTGGAAATGACTTGTCTTGTCCGCGTGTTTAAAAAAGCGCGGGTCTGATTGGGCGTCATCAACAATGATTGAAGTACGGCGTTCCGCTGTTACCCCCGCAACCCCTTGTCCACGTTTAAGGCGCACTTCTTTTTTCAACGCTTCCTGATCCCCAGAGCTCCCTAAAGCGACATGAAAATACAGCTCATCATTTTTTGGATCGTGAAGCATAATAGAGGATGCTTCAGCACGGGCAACCTGACGGCTTTCTTCTGTGATACACTCGAGCAGCTCGTCAAGATCGGTGATAGCAGCAATAAGCCGATGAACACGGTATAAGGCTTCCACCATCCGCTTAATTTCATCTGGAGAAGCAGTTTCAAGCCAGTGCATGTCATCTGCCGGATCACCAATCATAAAGAATCCCCATGTTGTACATCCAGCTGTGCATCTAAAGCTGGAAGCGTATGGAAAAAGACATCGGCGACCGCCCGCAAGCTATCACCGCACAACTTGTCAATGGTATCTTCTTCTGTGTGCCAGAATTTGCTGTGATTCAGTATGGAACCGCCGTAGACAAAATCCACCAGGGCCATAGCTGGAATGTCCGCTTCCCGAAACGCTTTGAAATCACCTAAAAATCCTTGACGGCGATTATTAAAATGACGTTGATAGCCCAGTCGAAATGCCGTTTCTTCAAACAGGCTCCACAACCATTCTGGCGCCCCCTCATCCTTTGAAATATTCAGGTAGCAATCACCAATTTGACCAACATATATCATGGCATGAACCATGTACAGTTGATCATTTTGTTTCAGGTGTTCAACGAAGTGTGTACTCCCTGTTAAATGCGGTATGGTGACGGATTCATCGGTTGATTCATGACCATCAAACCAGGCAAGCCATATTGTCCGTCCCTCCCGACTGGAGCCAATTGTGCGTGCAAATTCCAACAACCAGGCGGTGCCGGAAGCACTTTGATTGGCTCCAGTATAGTTGATGGTGGTTCTTAACTTTGTGTCATAGTGAACACCGATCAGAATAATTCCAGGCTTGGTTCCCTCAACAATTCCTACAATATTCACGCCTTCAGCTACATCGGTTGAATCGGTTGATTCAGGTTCTGATGCTTTGAGTGGAAATGAATAGATACGCGTTGAAAGCCCATTTTCCTGAAGTGTGTTCAGCAGATAGCCACGAAGCTCATCAAGCGAATTTGAGCCACTGGGCCGGGGGCCTATTTGCTCCATCAACCGGATATCATCCATTGCGCGCGTCTGGTTGAATGAGGAGTAATTCAGATGCTGTTGCAAGCGCACCCGCTCCGTTTCACGCGGCTGTATAGAACTGCGAAACCCAGAGGCAAATAGCGTTAAAATACCAGCAGCTATAACCCCAATGACGATAATTACTTTAATAGCGGTTTGCCCTTTATCACCCATACTTATTCTCCTGAGTCGATCCTAGCACAGCAGCCAGTGATTTTCGTAATCGATATTCAGGATTAACAAAGTAGAACCACTAAATGCTCAGTATTTTGGCAATCTCTAATAATGCTGGATCAAATTTGGTGCATAATTCCCAGGCATCAGAGAGTGGCCGCAATACAATTTTGTGGTGGTGAATTCCCACCATCTTTCCCGCCTCCCCCAGCTGCAATGCTTCAACAGCACGCACCCCCATTCGGCTGGCCAGCACGCGGTCCATGGCGCTTGGGGCACCACCTCGCTGGAGATGACCAATTATTGAAACTCGGGTGTCGGTGAATTCTGAGTTCTTGGCTACTTTATTTGCAATTTCCATTGCATTGCCGGCATCATCACCCTCCGCTACTACGATGATCATGGATTTCTTGCCATTATTCTTTGCTATACGTAACATTTCAACAAGACTATCTATGTTGGTTGGTGTTTCAGGGACAAGGATTTCTTCGGCACCTGCTGCAATACCACTGATCATGGCAATATACCCGCTGGAACGCCCCATGACTTCCACAAAAAAAATACGGTCATGTGAAGCGGCGGTATCTCGGATTCTGTCTATTGCTTCCACAGCCGTATTTATTGCGGTGAAGAAACCTATGGTATAATCCGTGCCACCTATGTCATTGTCAATGGTTCCCGGGACACCGATAGTAGCAATACCCTGCTCCTCATGCAGCTTTTGCGCACCACGATATGAACCATCACCACCAATGACGACCACACCTTCAATGCCAGCTTGCGTCAGGTTGCGACTGGCCAACTCCCTGCCAGACTCCTCTAGAAATGCCTTGCAACGTGCTGTACGTAAAATAGTGCCTCCATGATGAATAATGTTACTTACGGAACGTGCGGTTAAAGGCATGAAATGGGCATCGATCATCCCCTGATATCCACTGCAAATACCTGTTACGGAAATGCCATAATACTCTGCTGTACGTACAACCGCACGTATTGCGGCATTCATACCCGGTGCATCACCCCCACTTGTCAAAACGCCAATGTGCTTCATAACTTCCCCTTAACAATTTTGGTTTAGACAGGTATGACGTGGTACCTATTCCGTTACGTAAACGGTATATTCATGACCGATTTGCATGACGACTCGTCGGTCGATATTGTTCCAACGTAAAAAATCTTCCAGTGAAACATTGTATTTACTGGCAATTGTGCTCGGATTATCACCACGCTCTACCCGATGTACAATTTTTCGTGTGCCTTCTGGTTGGCCAGGTTCAAGCTCTTGACTCTCCACTGTTTCAACCTCAACTTCTTCATCAGTTGCAGCGGTGTCAGCCTCCTGCGCTGTGGGAGATTCAGCCTCATCTTCCTCTCCAAGAAAAATAACATATTCATCACCAATCCGTACCACGGGATTGGGCGCCAGATTGTTCCAGCGGCGAAAATCTGCAAGTGTCACACCATATTGTGCTGCAATACCGCTTGGTGTGTCGCCCCGTACCACCGTGTGTATGACACGGCCTGTGGTTCTATCAGCGTCCGAAGGTTCAGTGTCGATGCCAGGCTCAGTTGTTGTCCCTTCAGAAGATTCTTGCAACGCTTCCACTGAAGCACCTGCCGGATCATCACGAGCAACCGTACGGTCCAGAATTTCGGCTGTCTGAAGTGCTTGTGGTTGTTCCAGCGCAACCGCCTGGGCAAGCCGCTCTGCCTCATCGGGAGGCGCCGCATTCGATGCATATTCAAGCCCCCGCGCCCGCCATTCGGCAAGGTTTGCGACAGCTGTTGCTTCTTCTTTGCTGCCTTCAAGCACCAATTCCTCCACCTCATCCATCAAGCGCCTTACCTCGCGAAGTAACCAGTCACCCCGCTGCATGCCAACGTTTCCCGCTGCTGTGGAGCTGGTTAAATACAATGACTGGTACTCCTCGCATCGAGCCAGGGTGTCCTGCAATGGCTCCAGGAAGGGCGTTTCACGTTGATGTTCCAGAGTACACAAGGCACGGGCAAGTTGTGCCAGTCCGGCAAGTGCTGGAACGGAAAAGGTCTGGGGCAATTCACCTCGATGCCAGCGCTGTTCCAACTCAGGGAATCCACGCAAAAGCATCAGGAAATCAGCCCGCTGGATTTCTTCATTGCTGTCCCGTGAAATCCGGGCAATGATATCGAGTATTTCCAGGTTCAACAATGACACATCCTGCGTCGACTCAAGCTCCGACTCCAGGGCCAGAATTTGATTGGCACGGTTTCCAGCCTCATTGCGCGAAGCTGCCACAACAATATCGCCACTTTCACCACTGAGATATATCGGGGTTCGGGTAAGATGCAGTGTTAAATTGCCAGCATCCAGGGTAAGTGTGTCAAGAGGATTGTTCAGTGCATCGGTTAAGGTCAATTGATGTGCATCCCCCACAGGCAATGAAATATTTTTCGGGCTTCCAGTGGTCCATGCAGGAATGAACCATCTATTTCCCCGACGAAACACAGGGGCATATACGGAGTCTTCCTTAACTGCCTGGCCTACATACTGTGTTCTGTGCAATTTTTGTGCCAGGGCATTAAGATACACCAACGATTCACCAAGTCCTGTATCATAAATTAAATTGGCACTTATGCCTGTACTGGTCACACCAGCACTTATGTTCTGTAATAATTGTTGAATTAACCGGGGGCCTGAACCTGTAGCGTTTCCATCGGCAATCCCACGTCCCAGCACATGTACACGCCATGTTTCGTATCCGGCATCTTGCACAGTTCGCTGGACTGTTCGAATAGTTTCGCGGTTCGGGGCATCATTCAAAAGCACGACATCCCGGACATACAACCCGACACCTTGACTCAACAGTGAATGCAAATGCGTCGCATCGCGAACTGTTAATGCGATTGGTGCTGTACATCCGGTGGCTCTGAGCGTATGCGCTATCTTTTCAAGCATGGACAGCTCATCGGCGAGCGTAACTTCCCAACGCTTTATTTCCGTACAGAATCGCTCAGCAATCTGGTCCACGATCACTTCCGGTGCGTCCAGCACATTACAGTCAACATGGATAATTACATCGAACCCCTGCACCGATGCATTATGAATGCGATGTTCAATATCGGGATCAACCAAATCCAGACGAATTCCACGAATAGCGGCATTATTCAGTGCGGGTACGGTTTTTGTGCCTGGCTCGAGGGTATGGGCATACACCATTCCAAGATTATTGTTCGTATTCCGATCCACACGACAGAATTCCTGCGTAGTCACCGTGGTCTCACCATTCATAGAAATAGTGATAGTCGCCGTGTAGAATCCCCGTTCTGCTGGTAAGTCTTCAACTGCGTACCAGCGGCTGCCATGTGCGCGTATAGGGATTGGTGGCAGTTGTATTTTAATTGCATCATCTGGTTGGTGTGCAGCCACAATTTCAATATGTGCGGCAAGCAATCCGTCTTCAGAAGCAACAAACTCCAGAATTAACGGATCGTCAATGTAAACATAGGGCAGCGGCTGATCCGGGGCCAGATGAACCTCTACTGTAGCCCCCAGACCAATCAGCAACATAGATAAGAAAAAACTCATAAATTCACCAGAAAAGGATTAGAACGACGTTCTTCTCCAATTGTTGTGGAGGGCCCATGGCCACAGTATACCTTTGTTTCATCGGGCAAGGGAAGCAGCTTATCACGTATCGAAGCCAACAATTGATTATGATCACCACCGGGTAAATCGGTTCTTCCTATGGAGCCGGCAAACAATACGTCACCTCCGATAACAAACCCATCGCCCAGCAGCACAATATGACCGGGTGCATGACCCGGCGTATGTAAAACTTTTAATTCCATGGAACCCAGTGTGATGATGTCACCTTCTTCAATAAATCGGTCCGGAAATGGAGAGGGGGTCACTGGAACACCAAACATCTGGCCTTGCATCTCAACATTTTTTAATAAAGATAAATCTGCTTTGTGGCAGACCAGTGGCGCACCAGTAAGTGTAACCAACGCCTGATTACCACCGACATGGTCTATGTGGCAATGGGTATTTAACACCATGTCTACTTTTAATCCCTGTAGGGAGTCGATCAGTTCCCTGGTAGCTTCTCCGGGATCAATCACCATAGCGTGCCCAGCATCTTCCAGCACATAACAATTCATATAAAATGGTGTCATCTCAAACATTTGAATCTTCAAATCTGATGCTCCCGATAAACATAGTTACAGATATTCATAATGATTATACAAATTTCAGAATCTGCCCCCAATCACTTTGAAAAACATGTTGATACACAAGTTGATATACAAGTTGACAAGCTTTTTATCCCATTGACATAATCGCCAGAAAGGCGTCAGGGGCTAAAACGCTAACTGAATATTAATGGGTGACGACCATTGAGTCAAGTATACGAGGTAGCGAAACACATCATGCAGTATCTATGATCATAGGTTGAAGTTATTACCCGTAATAGATTCCGTTAGCTCCAGGCAGTAATTGTCTATGAAACTGGATCGTCGATTTCTAAACTGCACATGTGGTATGGTTGACTTTTCCAGATTTAACAACATAAGACTAATACGAGGCAAAAATGTTTCCAAATCCAATCATTCTAACCAACGATGACGGTGTAGATGCGCCAGGCTTGCAAACACTTCTTAATGTATTATTGGAAGAAGGGGAGTCTCAACCTATCATAGTAGCACCGGAAAACCAACTTTCTGGGTGCAGCCATTATGCAACAGTTGATAAAACTATCAATGTCACTAAAAGAGACGACCACACCTATGTTGTGCAGGGATCACCAGTAGATTGTGTTCGATTGGCCATAAAAGAGCTGGTCCCTGAAACAGCATTTATCATTTCCGGTATCAATCTTGGTGGTAACATGGGTCACGACATCTATTTGTCAGGCACGGTAGCTGCCGCCCGTGAAGCCACATTTCATCGCGTGCCCGCAATCAGCATTTCACAATATGTGCGACCGAACCAGGATATAGACTGGAAATCAACTGCCCACCTGGCTATCAGGGCGTTGCGTGCAGTAAAAAAAGAAAAACCGCTGGTTGATGGCTTTTGGAATATCAATTTACCACATCTCGAACCACGTGATCCAGAGTCCCAGATTGCATTTTGTGCGTGTTGTACCCGCCCATTACCTGTGGGATATGGACATAAAAAAGGCGGATACGCATACCAGCGCGGATTCTATCACAAGCGGGAACATTTGGCAGGTACCGATGTCGGTGTATGTTTTCGGGGCGATATTGCAATATCTAGAATATATCTCTAAGCATACTTGTCGTTTTAAGTAAATTATTGTTCGGGTCAAGCTGCAATATTAAATTTATGCATTATTTATTGCATTATTCACTGATTACTAAATCGCGGAACTTTTCCCGTACCTTTTGAATTTTCGGTAATGCCTGCTGGACAATGTAAGGCTGATTCGGGTTGCAGGTTACATAGTCCTGGTGGTACTCCTCGGCAACATAAAAAGTTTCCAGCGGTTCCAGTGTTGTTACAATGGGTTGTGTAAATACTTGTTCCGATTCCAACTGACGGATTATATCGGTTGCTGCAAGTTTTTGCGCTTCATTTGCGTAAAAAATGGCTGAACGATATTGTGCTCCAACATCCGGACCCTGGCGATTCAACTGTGTCGGATCATGCGTTGCAAAGAAAACATCCAGGAGCTGTTCAAAGGAAATTGCTTCAGGATCAAAGATGATACGAACCGCTTCAGCATGCCGGGTACGTCCACTGCTTACATCACGATAATTTGCCGTTTCCGCGGTTCCTCCCGTATAGCCACTGATTACTTCATTTACGCCCGATAACTGCCGAAAAACCCCTTCAACGCACCAGAAACAACCTCCGGCAAATACTGCTTCATTAATCATTTCATGCTCCCCGGTGATTACTTTTCTCTCAACACCGACTTCATTTTGTGTTTCCTGAGTGGATTGTGATGCCGTTACTGTCGGTGTTGCATTACAACCAAAACCGATAGCTCCACCCAGAATAGGGTATAAAAATAACGATAAACGCCATTGTAGACTTTTTAACACGGTGTCATACCTCCAATTTAATACTCCTGATAAGTAAAACCTTAAATTTTCTATCCCTATTTCCTGAACTGGCACTAAAAAAACTGTCTGAGCGTTATTTAGTCAAATTATTAATCCGCTAAGAGAAGTCCTGATCATGCCGATAAAGTACCAGGAGCTGGAGATAACGATTGCTTGTGTCTTTGAGCAATATATGAGATCATGTTACAATTCTACAAGATACTAATTTTGGTGCATTTTGACAAGAGATTCACATGTGCATCAATTCGCTTAAAATATGAATTCCTATTAACGCTTGGATTACATTAGAAGATTTCAATACAAGATGAGCTCAGAACACCAGAATAACCCTGACACTGACACAACAAGAAAGGCATCTGCCTTTTCTGATGAGCCTCTTGTGCCTGATGAAGCGCTTCAAAATTGGGAACAGGCTTTAGTTGAAGTCATTCCCGAAACACAAGCTCTTGATGCCTTATCGGAAACAACTGAAATTGAATCGTATGATGCAGTAACCCAAGATAGCGTAGCCGCTACACATCATGCTACGGGTACACCTTCTGATGCTCATGATGTTCACACAGAAGCACCCTCACCAAAATCCGTAAACGAAACAGAAACTGCTGTAGAACCATCATCTGAAACAGACTCCGTGGAGCAACCACTTTTAAATGATGCCGCTACAGATATTGATACGCCTGCTACAGCAGATGAACCAGAAATAACTCGACAAGAAGGTTCTGATACCACTGACAATATAAATATTGGTCAGGAAGATGACCCACAGTTGGCAGTATCAGAAAACGCAACTGGTGCAGCAGCCAGCATCGACAATGAAGAAGAAGTGGTGGATGACCAGGTATTAAACCAGGACATGCTGGACAGTCTGGTTGCTGAAGTTGCTAGCGACGCCCCCAAGGATTCTGCGGAGCAAGCGCAAGAGGCGCCACAGGAAAGTGACGCTGTACTCAGCCAGGACATGCTGGACAGTCTGATAGCGGAAGCTGCTAGTGATACCCCCAAGGAATCTGAGGAGCAAGCGCAAGAGGCGCTACAGGAAAGCGACGCTGTACTCAGCCAGGACATGTTGGACAGTCTGATTGCGGAAGCTGCTAGCGACGCCCCCAAGGAATCTGCGGAGCAAGAAGTACTTGGTGAGAACCTGGAGCATGCCGAAGATGAATTAGATCAAAGCTTTATAGATCAACTTATTTCACAACAAACTTCAGAAAACCCTACCCTTGTCGAAGAGCCTACTGTGCCTGAACAAGATAGCCAGGAACCATCGACTACAGAGACAGAAAAAGCGGATACCTCTCCTGCCGACGCTAGTCCAATGCCATCATCAACAATTATGGACGATGATCTAGAATTGGATCAGTCGAATATTGACAACATTCTGGCAGCATTCCGTGGTGATGAAGGAAGCGAGAATGATGTTAAGGTAGAAAATGAGCAGGCAACTCCATCAGGTGAAATGGATAAAGAGTCGACTGACGATGAATTGATTCCCCAAGATTTACTGGATGAAATTTTGTCTCAAAAAAGTACTGAAACTGGCAAGATAACAGAAGAAAACAATGCCGCCGAAGCATCCTCAGAGACTGCTGCAGGACTCCTTTCCCAAAATGATTTGGATGCATTGTTAGAACAGGCTCGTATACGGGACAAAGAGCGATATCGTGAACGGCAACACTCCATGGAAGCCGCCCTGGCGAAGGCCTCACAACCAACACCAGAGATATCACCACCAGCAAAATTGAAGAAGTCCCTGGCCTGGAGGGCTTGGTTGCCATCTGAAACCGGTCGTTGGGTTGCCTCAATCGGAGCGGGACTTTTGACAGCAGGCATGATGTTTAGTTATCTTAACAAGAATCAAGACTATACACCCACTTGGGCGCAGGTATCGCATGAATCCGTAACAAGTCTTGAGTCTGCCATGCGTCGTGCGTCAACAGCACTTCAAAACGAAGCGTACCAGCTTGCATTCGATATCATATCGCCAGCCATAGAGCAGGCACCGCCCAGCCCATTACGCAATGATGCTGCATTTCTGGAATTGGAAGCAATAATATTTGGAATGGGACGTTCTCAAGGTTTACCTGGATATGAAGCAACCCATGCACGCATCGACAGATTGGTATCGCGCATACCAGACCATCCAAGAATTCCGGAGGTATTATATTGGAAGGCAAAACTGTATGAGTCAGACGGTATGCCCCTGGCAGCGCTGGATACCTATAAACAATTGATTGATTATTACCCTGAAGCACCTGGACTGGATGCAATACTCCATGATGCAGCGACATTATCCATCGAATTGAACAATCCGCTGACCGCGGCACGCTTTGCGCGTACGCTGTTGCAACATTTTCCAGCATCAACCTGGTCAGGGGAAGCCCGTTTATTGCTGGGTGATGCTTATGCGCTAGCGGGCAGTCCGGAAGATGCCCGCACCTTATTTGTTAGAACTGCCCAGGCAGAGCCATTTACTGATTTAGGCGCAGAAGCCTTTTTGCGTTTGGGCAAATTGTCATTTGAGCAGCAGCGCTACCGGGAGGCTATTCAACACCTGGAAAGCCGTCTGGCTGTAGCGACTAACACACGAAATACCGATGAAGCTTATCTGATGCTTGCCCAGGCCCATCGCCGTATCGGGAATCTGGAAGAAGCCCGCACCAATTTGAATTATCTCATGAATTTCTTCCCGGACTCATCGCATATTTCGACCGCCTATATTGAACTGAGCCGCGTATTGGATGCCATGGGCGCCCGACAAGATGCCATCAGAATAGCGCAACAAGCCACGCAACGATTTCCAACTTCCCCATTAATTCAGCGTAATCTAGGTGAATTGTATGGCCTTTCCGGTAATGCACTCGGCGCCGCAAACGCTTATGTTGCGGCTGATGCATCCGGGGCACAAGACCCGGCGTTGTTACTTAATGCTGCCCGTTATTATCGCGCAGCCGGATACACAGAGGATGCGTTCAGCACCTATCGAAATCTGAAACAACAATATCCATCATCCATACATACCCTTTCTGGGAGCGTTGAAGAAGCAAAACTGCTTTATGACACCGGACGAATCGAATCTGCTGTTAACCAATTAGAAGAATTGGCTGTTGCGACTGAAGGAAGCACCAACAGATTGGAAGTGGTTGAAGCATTAGGCGGCATGTATCTTGATCTCGGCATACATAGTCGGGCAGTCGAATTGGCACG
>Ga0334884_1001445_pt1 | contig 35134 bp, 32 predicted proteins | sample GraSluR1_MG_7_FD_207215 | JGI IMG/M metagenome (GOLD analysis project Ga0334884, IMG submission 207215) | Sludge microbial communities from methane-producing bioreactor in Wageningen University, Netherlands - Granular Sludge_12_05 R1 | ecosystem: Engineered > Bioreactor > Anaerobic >... | reverse complement strand
ACTAATAGTCTGTGGCAGATGGTGTAGCGTAAGCGATAGTCTGCCAGCCCTAGGAGCTAATATGCTCTGCCTAGGGACGGGCTGCTGGCACAGCCCTTAACTTGGGGTCATACTCCGATACCAGAAATGGACTTCGGTTTAATCACCCGAGAATCCCCTGCCTTTAGGCATGGGGAGTGTCAAGGGATTATGAATCTTCTATTCGATTATCTTGTTCCTCGTCTCGACAGCGCAGATAGAGACTACAAAGACAGCGGAGAGACTTAGAAGCGCCATGAATATCATCACAAAGAGGACGCTGTCAGTTCGTGCCATCACAAAGGTAGTGAAGTACGGTGCGATTATCCCGGCCACTCTCGCCATTACTCCAGAAGTGCCGTTTCCCAGACCCCTCATCTCTGTCGGGTAAAGCTCGGGTGTGTACGCATAGACCATTCCCCAGGTTCCCAGAACAAAGATCGATATCATTACGCTTGCAGAGAGCAGAGAGCCAGAACTCGTCACAAAGGCCATTATGAGAGCCGATACGGCCGTACCAGAGAAGAAGAAGATCAGAGAAGGCTTTCTTCCGAATTTCTCTATCAGAAGAGCCGCCGCTAGATAGCCAGGCAACTGCATAATCAGCATGAAGAATGTGTACCAGAGTGAAGAGACTGGAGTAAGGCCCTTAGAAGTGAAGATTCGCGGTGCCCACGTATAAATTCCGTAATAGACGAAGCTTACTGCAAACCAGCTGAACCAGATCATCAAGGTTCTACTGGCAAAACCCTTCTTGAAGAGACTTATTAGAGGCTGTTTCTCTCTCTTGTGCATTTCCACTTCGCCGTCGATTCTTGTCTTTAAGATCTTTTCCAGAGCTTGCTTTCCCCGCTTCATGAACTCGAACTTCGGACTCTCTGGAAGAAAGAACGCTATTAAGACCAGGGGAAAACTGAAGAAGAACAAAAAGTAATAAGACCATTGCCAGCCAAGAGAATTCAGTGTGAGCATAGTGAATCCACCGGTCATTATACTGCCCAGTGCCCAGCTTGATTCAAGCAGTGTCAGGTAAAGACCGCGTATTCGAATTGAAGAGAATTCAGTCAGATATGCGTTGACGACGGGTAGTAAGCCACCGTAACCGAGGCCAGAGACAAATCTACCGAGGGAGAACAACCTCATTGAAGTTGCTGTTCCTGTAAAGCCGGTGGCGACTCCGGCAAGTATGAGAAGTGCGAGATTTGTCCACTTTCTGCCAATTCTATCGGAAAGCGTTCCGGAAACAAGCGCACCGATTAGCATTCCGAAGAAGACTGAGCTTGCCATCATGGCAGAATTGCCGGTAGTCCCGCTGAGATCTTCGCTGATCGAGGGTAGAGTGAGTGATACTATCATCACTCCGCCTGCTACAAGCATCCATTCGAGAGAAGTAAGTATAAGCAGCCTTATTCTTCTTGCAGAAGAGACATTCTTCTGTATCACTTCGTCGATATTCACGGAAATACCCCCTAATTTGCCAGATAGCCCTTATTGGCCAGTGCAGTTTTTACTCGTTCGAGTGTTTCTCGAGAATCGGCTTCTATTGTGTGCAGATGGACTCCATCTTGTGACAGGTTCAAGAGAGGAACTGCACTGCAAGACTTCAAAGCGGCGATAAATCGATTTAGATCGTCCATGTTAAAGAGATTTAGCTCTCCCCTTATCTCTCCGTAGACAGGGTGGATAATGATCACATCAAGAACGCGTCCACCTTGGGAGATAATCGTTGACAGTTCATCGTAAATAGCACTGTCACTGTGTTTGACTGGAAGAACCATTCTGAGACCGCGCTCTCGCGTCAAAAAGTATCCTCTGGGGCTGGATTCCACTGCGTAACCAGTCTCCCGGAGTTTCTCGATGTACTTCACGATCATTTGTCTGCTGACACCAGTAAGAATGGCCAGTTCACCGCCCTTTACCGGTCTTGAGTTATTCTGGAGAATCTCAAGTACCATTTCCAGTCTCCCATTGCGGCTCATGCTATCACCTCACATTTACTGATTATAGCAGCTACTTTACACTTTGACACGACCAATTGTCACACACTGATGATCAGCGCAAACTGCTTTACGCACTCCGTGAGTGTCAAATCGTGCGAAAAAACCCTGTAAGCTGATACTGCGGGACCGAAGGCTTCTTCCAGGCTAACAGCAGTGTTGAATGATATATCTTCACCTGAATTGCAAATTCAGAAAGTCTTTTTTGGAGTTTTTGAGCTTATTCAGACCCTAAGAGGATACTATAACAGTCGGACTATCTCGTTCTGCAGAGGAGCTGTAACTACCGGGCCCTTTTCCTTGCTAAAGAATACGTTAGTCTCAAGCCTGACTCCAAACTCCGGTAGATATATTCCCGGCTCAATGGAAAAACCGACCCCTGGAAGCACCTTTCTAGTATCGTGCGTCTCCAGGTTGTCGAGATTCACTCCAAGTGCGTGAACAGAATCTCCCGGACCCATGCTGTGGCCGGTTCTGTGAACAAAATACTCTCCGTAGCCCGCATTTTGGATACAGTTCCGAGCCACCATATCGAGTTCCCAGCCGCAGAGTGTCTCGCCAGACCGCCAGGCCTCTTTCAGTCTGTCTATAACTGAGTCCCTGGCCTCTCGAACGATTTCGAAGATCTTCTGGTTTTTTGCCGGAATCTCTCTCCCTGCATAGGCGACCCATGTTATGTCGCAGAATACGTTGCTCTCGCCCGGGAAACGAGCCCAGAGATCTATCAGTACCCAATCGCCTTTAACAATCGGCGAACTCAGTTTCAGTGTGGGATCATAATGTTGCTTACCGCTGTTTGCATTTACTGCAACGGTCGGCCTGTTTTCGGTCTCCAGGCCTCTCTTCGCGAACTCATTCATGATAAATTCCTGAACGTCGTATTCGAGGAGAGGTTTTTCACCGATCAGGTGGTCCCGTATGTAGTTGAAGGCGCCGTCTTTTATATCATTTACCTCTTTGCTTGCCCGTAGCTGTGATTCAAAGGCTATTTCGTCCCAGCTTGCCGCCGCCATCTGGAAGAGATCAGCAGAAGAGACTGCCTCTGCACCGAAGGAGTTCAGCAGGTCGAGAGTACCTCCGTCTATCCATGACATAGCCGGAATTGCACCGTTTGGAGAGTATTCAACGGCGACTCTCTTAAAACCGTCGAGAGAAGTCTTGATTTTTGCGATCATATCTTGCCAGTTCCTGTAAATAACTACCGGAAAGTCTGTACTCAAGAACTGCTGAGAATCGACAATATGAGCAAAGAGTGAAGGTTCGCCCTCGGCCGGGATTACTAGAAATACCCTGCGCGTTGTGAAGCGTCTCTTTCCTACAATGGTCCACATAATCGGATTGTGTCCCCGAAAATCATAAATAAGCCAACCATTGATAGAGTTCTCACGCATAAACTGCTGAGCAAGATGAAGATCAAGCATTCTAAGTCCTCCCGTCTTCTGAAATCCAAACCTATTGCGCTGATTATAGCATGTTTGCTGCTCATAAATGGTCAGGCTAGATAGCAGGAAAAGGTATTCACGGGGGGATCAGGTGTTGTCAACCCAAAGACACGCCTAGACGAAAATGAAAAAGCCCCACATCGTAGGGCTTTCCAGAATCACATCTTCTTCTATCGACTCAGAGTGCAGTCTTTGTTCTGGTGGCAAGGGACGGAATCGAACCGTCGACACACGGATTTTCAGTCCGCTGCTCTACCTGCTGAGCTACCTCGCCATCAATCTGGTGGAAGCGACAGGGGTCGAACCTGTGGCCTTCTGCTTGTAAGGCAGACGCTCTTCCTCTGAGCTACGCTTCCACCACTGGCGCCCTCACGGGGATTTGAACCCCGGTCGCCGGCGTGAAAGGCCAGTGTCCTAGGCCACTAGACGATGAGGGCGTAAGCACGTAATTTATATTACACTATAATACTACTTAGGTCAAGTACCCGTTATGCATCACCGGGAAATCATTCCACCCTTCACGCCGACGGGAAACTTTGCCGCGTTTTTTCATGATAAAATCGTGAAGAAGGGAGTGATCGCAATGCCTATCGACTTCAGAATGACTAAAAAAGGCCTAATCCTGCTAATTGATTCTTACAGAAGCGTTGAAGAACTACGCCAGGACATAATGAAGAAGTTTGCGGATGCTAAAGACTTCTTCACAGAGGGCGATGAAATCTCTCTGATGCTGACTCAGGACACGAGCAAACCCGATGACATAGTCAAGATAGTGTCGCTTCTGAGCGATCTGGGTGTTCATGTGAAGGATATTCTTGTGGGCAGCATGGAACAGAAGGACGTCAAGGTTGGTCAGAAATATGATCTCGTGCGTGAGAAGATTACTGAAGTCAGAGGTGCGCAGATCATCAGGAGGAATCTCAGATCCGGTCAGATAGTAGTGCACAACTATGATGTCGTGGTTGTGGGGAATATCCATCCAGGGGCGGAAGTCATAGCTGGAGGAAGCATAGTTATCTTCGGAACTGCCCGGGGAGTACTTCGGGCTGGATACTCGCAGGGGGAAGAGGGAATAATCGCGGCCATAGATCTCAAGCCCTCACTGATCCAGATTGGTAACTATATTACCCAGGAATACGATCGATTCGATCTGCCAGCGGTTGCTCATGTGAGAACCGGCAGAATCGTAGTTGAAGAGGCGGATAATGTGAAATTCGAAGTAAAGGGGGGAACAAATTGAGTGTCAATCAGTTGCTGATGGATCTTTCGAACTCCTTCGGACCAGTCGGGTACGAGGATGAAGTACATGGAGTTATTCGAGAGGCCATCGAACCATATGTGGATGATATTTACACCGATGTCATCGGTAACCTGATCGCTGTGAAGAGAGGTAGTAATAGGAGAATCGGACTCTTTACTCACATCGATGAAGTGTCCCTAGTGATTTCAAACATCGATGATAGGGGATTTGCGAGGTTCGAGATGCTGGGAGGCGTCGATCCAAAAATCCTTATCTCTCAGAGGGTAAAGATAAGGTGCAGAGATGGAAAGGAGAGGCGAGGAGTCATCGGAATGCTTGCTCCACATCTTCAGAAGCAGTCTTCCAGAGGCGATGTCCCTTCATTCGACGAGCTTTTTATAGATACTTCCATGAATCCTGATTTTGAGAAGATAGACATCGGGGATTTGGTCGTTGTTGACTTTGAAGCTTTCGAAATGAATGGAAAGATTTCTGGAAAGTCTTTGGACGACAGAGCATGCGCTGCTATCAGTATCGAAGTGGCGAAAGAAATGGCAAAATACGTCAACTGTCCAACTCTTTACTTTGTGTTCACGACTCGCGAGGAAGTTGGTGCCATGGGAGCAAAGGCGGCAGCCGAAGAACTAGCTCTTGAGCTCGGTGTGGCTATGGATGTTACCCATCACAGCAAAGAAGATAACATAGAGCTTGGAAAGGGACCTGTGCTGACGGTTGGAGGTCCGAACATTCACAAAGAATACTTCAGGAAGATAGAAGACTACGCGAAGGATCACGGTCATAGCTTCCAGTATGACTACGGTCCCGGGCATACCGGAACCGATGCCGATGTCGTTCAACTTGCCGGTTCTGGGACACCGACACTGCTCCTCTCACTTCCTCAGATGTTCATGCACACACCCGTTGAAGTTGTACAGGTGAGTGATGTAGTGAATTCGGCCCGATTGCTTTCGGGATTCTTTTCTTTCCTTGAGGAGGTCGAATGATTATGAAACTAGAGAGACTGAGCAGACTTTGCGAACTCCCGGGGATCTCCGGTTTCGAAGAGAAGGTTGCTTCATTCATAGAAAGCCAGATTGAAGGCAAGGTTGACAAATCATGGAAGGACAGCGTCGGTAACCTGATAGCTCTGAAAAAGGGAAACGGAAAGAGCCAGAAGAGACTGATGCTCCTTGCCCACACCGATGAAGTCGGCCTCATGACAAAGAAGGTCAACGAAGACGGCACTCTATCGTTCACAAACATTGGTGGCGTTGATCCCAGAGTCCTTATGGGCAAGAAGGTTCTTGTTGGAGACGATCTGATACCTGGAGTTATAGGCTTCGAAGCGATTCATACTCAGGAGAGAGCTACGCTTCTCACTACTCCAAAAATGGATAAGCTTAGAATCTATCTCGGTTACTCTAAAAGAGAAGAAGCTCAGAATAATCACAGACTGGGCGATCCAGTATTCTTCTCAACCAAGTATGAAGAGGTCGGCGACTTCGCTATAGCAAAGGCATTTGACGATAGAACAGGTTGTGAAGTATTGCTGAGAGTTTTAGACGATCTTCAGAGTTTTTCGCTGGACTATGATGTCTACTTTGCCTGGGTTGTGCAGGAGGAAGTAGGTCTGCGTGGAAGCGGTATCGCCGCCACTCAGATAAAGCCCGATGCTGCTCTGGTATTTGAGAATACTACCGCCGGAGACAACCCGGAACTCCCCGAATATCGCTGGGCAACGAGCCTGGGCAAGGGTCCAGTTCTGACTTTTGCCCACAATGGACTCGTACTGGATAAGAAGATCTTCGAGACAATCGTAGACACGGCAAGAACCAATTCGATAGAGTTCCAGTACAAAAGCAGAATCGCCGGTGGTACCGATGCGGCGCGCCTTGCCAGAACTATGTCGGGAATCCCCGCGGGAGTAATTTCCACCCCATCAAGGTACATTCATTCTCCGGTATCCATAATCAACACGAATGATTTTCTAGGAGTAGCTAAGCTTGCCAGTCTGCTGGTAAAGGAAGGGAAGGTGCTGTCCAGATGAAGGAATTGATAAAGAAGCTCGTTGAGATAAGTTCCCCAAGCGGTAGAGAAGACGCTATTAGAGAAGTCATTACTCAAGAGATAAAGGACCACGTTGATGAGATAAAAGTTGATCCTCTTGGCAGCCTTATTGCCCTTAAGAAGGGCAAGAGTGGAAAAAAGCTGCTCTTTGATGCACATATGGACGAGATTGGCGTCGTCGTCACGCACGTTGACGACAAGGGTTTTCTCAGGATAGACATGATTGGCGGCGTCTCTCCTTACAGGTTGCTGGGCGCAAGGATTATCTTTGAAACTGGAGCCCATGGAGTGGTTGGCGTCGAGGGAGAAACGATGAAACAGGCCGGCGAAATCATGAAGAGTCTGGATTTCGATCATATCTATGTCGATGTAGGTGCCACGAGCAGAGAAGAAGCCGAAAAACTCTCTCCCGTCGGGACTTTTGGGACTTATGATGCTGGTTTTATCGATCTTGGATCTCGTTTGGTTTCAAAGGCCATGGACGATCGCATAGCCTGCGCGATTCTAGTTCAGACCATCAAGGAACTGGAAACACCGAAAGACGATGTCTACTTTGTCTTCGCTGTCCAGGAAGAAGTGGGTCTAGTTGGCGCTAGTGTCGCTGCCTTCGATATAATGCCCGATATGGCGATCGCTGTAGATGTGACTGCCGGCCCCGATACACCGAAATCTTTCAAGCGAATGGGTTTCAAGCTCGGAGGCGGTCCGACGATAAAGATAAAAGATCAGGCAAGCGTAAGCTCTTCAAAGGTCGTATCACGACTAAAGGAAGTTGCCGATTCCCGGTCGATACCCACGCAATACGAAGTCCTGATTTTCGGCGGTACAGATGCCAGAGGCTATCAGACAACTGGTAGAGGTATTCCGGTCGGTACAGTATCAGTGCCGACAAGATACGTTCACTCACCGAACGAGATGGTAGATTATAAAGATGTCCTGGATTCCGTACGTCTGCTGAAAGCGCTGGCTGAAGAAGGCATCTAATGAGAAGAGTCACTTTCACCAGCGCATCGGCAGAGAAGTGCCAGCTGATCTACGGTGAAGGATTGTTAGATAAGTTGCCGGAGTCCTTGAAGATCCTGGACTCCGGTCTTCGTAAGGCTCTTGGTATAAAGCTGAAAGACGAGTATCTCCTCCCGGGCGGCGAACACGTGAAAGCAATAGACCGCGTATTCGAGATATACCAGCTGATAAGGACATCGCCTTCCAAGAGACTTGCAGCGATTGGCGGCGGATCAATCATAGATGTTGTAGGTTTCGCTGCTTCGACTCACAGCTATATTAGTGAGCTGGTTGTTCTCCCTTCTACAACTGTGAGTCAGGTAATGCCTGCACTGAACGGCTTCAGTATAAACTTCGAGTTTGTTAAGGATCTTCTGCACTCGGAAGGTCTGCCGTCAAAGGTTTTTGTAGACAGCGGCCTGACTTATGGTTCGGTCGCCGGTTCTTCGATGTCGGAAATACTCTTCCCTCTTCTCGTTGCGCTTTCATTCGATAGCAGGCTGTTCCGTTACATTCACAATCACATATCATCTGGAAGTACTGTCTCTGAGGAACTGTGGGCTGACATAGTATACTCTGCTTCCGCGGCTTACACGAAGGCGGCGGGAGAGCGAAAGGCCGCAGTTGGTTCGGAAATGGCCAAGGCTATCCAGACTGCTTCGAGACTCAGAACTGACTACTCGACCGCCCTCATTCACGGAGCAATCAGCGAACTCTCTCTTGCAAGAAGTTATGGACTTCTGACAGGCTCCCAAGAGAGCGATTTTGTGAGTGCTGTCGGCATGCTCTGGAGAAAGGAACGGTCTCTCAGGATAGACTTTAGCTCGCTTGTGGATATAGTCAATAACAGAGGCGGTATAAGGATCAATCTGCCCGAAACATCCAGAGATACTTCTTGCCTGGTTATGGCGGGGGATTTCGAAAAAACAGTAAGGGAAAGGCCCTGGATGGGATTGGGAGGGCTATAATGAAAAGGGAGGCCCATGAAATCATGCTCAGAATCCTGCTGGTTGTCGTGCTGGCTCTTTCCGCACTGGTATTTGTTCTTGGAGGTTACGCAATTGTTTTGAAGGAAGAAAACCGAAAGTTTGAACTGGTAATAGAAGAGATTAGAACATCTGTGATGCCAGGTATCGTCGAAGGGCCTTTACCGATAGACTACCCTGTTGAGCTTCCGGGAAGAGCGGAAGTGCCAAGAGAGTTTCTGAGCGTTCCCGATACCCACAACTTCTTTCTGGAAACGTTCAATTACAGAAAACTCATAGTCAATTCTTTCGATTTTCTTTCAGAAGGTACAGCGTTTGGCTTTGTAGTCGTTGAGGAAAACACGGCTTTTAAACTCTGTGTGGAGAAGGGACAGGGAAACTACTTCATTACAAGGATCGCCGATCGGTACGGAGTAATGTTCCTGGGAGAAAATCCACTTACCGGACTGTACGACTCAAAAACAGCATACGGCATACAGCTTGTTTCGCATACGATTTCCGACGGTATTGCGCCGCAAGTTGTAGATTTGAGAAGTGAAGGTTATCCGGCCTGTGTCTATAAATCAGTTACGGCTGACGGGAGAACCTTCTTCGCAGCAGTTCTGGGAATCTTTCCCGATGCCACTTCGGCAAGGGATTTCTCGAATTCAATTGATGTGCAGCAGTTGCAGAGGATTACTGGCTGGAATATCACAGACAGGTTTGTGAGACAGTTGAGATGAAGAAACTCTCTGTAAGGGAGTTACAGATTATCGGCTCGGTAACTCTTCTTCTTCTGATTAGCTTCGTGGCGATTGCAAGTCACTCGTCTCAGGATAAAGTCGCCAGCGTGCAGGAAGCATCGAAACCCGTTGTCTTTCCTCTGGACTTGAATTGCTGCAGTGAAAAGGAGCTTCAGATGCTTCCGGGAATAGGACCTTCCAAAGCAAAGGCGATAATCGAATACAGGAATGACAATGGTTACTTCAGGAGCGTGAAAGAGCTTCTGGCGGTTAAGGGAATTGGCGAGAAAACTCTTGCGAATCTGGAAGAACTAGTGAAGGTAGATAGCGAGCAAGAAACGAGCAGTCTGCAGTATAGAGCCATAGATATTAACAAGGCTTCGGTTGAGGAACTCACCGGAATAAAGGGTGTCGGAATCGCGAAAGCCGTGGCGATTGTAGAGTACAGAGAAAGCCACGGGCCGTTTGTATTTGAGGGCGATCTCCTTGAGGTTCCAGGCATCGGTCCGGCAAATCTGACAGAGATTGTTTTGGAGATAGCACCTTTGCAGAAAGAGAAAAAAACATCAACCAGATTAAGCATTAACAACTCAACGCAAAAAGAACTCGAGTCACTTCCGGGAATCGGACCGGTACTGGCTTCGAGGATAATCGATTATCGCAACGAAAAGGGGAGGATTACCTGTATGGACGAACTCTTGCAGGTAAAGGGAATCGGCGAAAAGATAGCCGAGCGAATCGGGGAGCTGATCGAGTTTTGAAGATCATACATGTGTGCTGTGCACCCGACTATCTGAGCTCACTGATCAAGCGACCGGACCTGCTTGGAAATATCTTCTACTTCTACAACCCGAATGTTTTCCCTCAGGAAGAATACGAGCGCCGTCTCGAATCATTCGAAAAAGCTTGCAAGAAATCTGGAGCAGCCTTTATTCTGGCGACATACGACCCAACGGAATTCAATCCTGGGCTGCACTGTCTGGGAGAGGAAGAAGGAGGCGCAAGGTGTTCCTACTGCATCGAGTTGCGACTTAAGAAGACAGCGGAGCTCTGCCTTGAAGTGGGAGCCGATTCCTTCACTTCGACACTTCTTGCCAGTCCCAGAAAGTCACTCTCAATAATTGACAGAGCAGGAAAAATGGTAGAAGACGCGACCGGTGTCGTTTATGAAGGCGGAAATCTCAGGTGTGACAGAAGCAGTCTATCGCCCTTTCTGAATGGTATTTACGTTCAAGATTACTGCGGCTGCAAGTCCAGTCTCGAGGGTGTTAGATTACATCGCGTTGAAAGAGAGAAGAGAGACCTGGAGAGATTCCGGCGAGATTACGGCTCTCTAATTGCACTCTGGCAGTACAGGGGTAGAGCGATCAGGAGGGAGCAGATACCTATTGTCGAAGAAGAGAGACTGAAAGATTTCCTTTCCTTACTGAAGCCGTCTGCTATATTGGTAAGTGAGCAGAGTTTTTTCGATGGCAAAAGTTGGCTTAAAACCGGCAGCTACAATTGTAGAATTCTCAGGGAGTATTATTGTGATGAAGACGATAGCAAAGAAAGTTAGGGAGCTCGGCGAAAGCTGCGGAATGAGATTTCTTCTGGTCGACTCGGACGGAAGGCCGTACGATGAAGAACTGGATATTGAAATACCACCGCTGATTCTGGCACTATCCAAAGCTACTAATTCAAGGAGTTCGACGGTTATTGATGGCGTACAGATAACGGCTGTCTTTCTCGGTTGTCTCAGGGAGAAGCCTTATCTCGTAGTATTAGGAGAGTTTAGAGAGGAGAATGCATACAGACTGCTTAAAGGCATAATCGAATCTCAAGAGGTGAATTTATGACGAAGTTCTGCCTTAGAATTGACAGACCGCTCGATCTCGACTCAACTCTGGATTGCGGTCAGACATTCCGTTGGACAAAGATAGACGGTTGGTGGAAAGGTGTCGTGCGCGACACAGTCATCTTCCTCAGACAGGAGCGGCGAGAACTGCGGGTCAAAGCGTCTTCCGGAATGCTTTTTGGAGAAGATATAGATAGAGCCCTTGAGAGGTATCTTGGCCTTGAGGATAATCTGGAGGCAATTCACGACTCGATTCGAGATAGGTTTTCGGCACTGGAGCCGGAAACTGCAAGGATCTCCCTCAAAGCTCTCGAAGAGGCTCAGGGTCTGAGGATTTTAAGGCAAAATCCCTTCGAGATGGTAGTGGAGTATATACTATCAACTAGAAACAACATACCGACCATTAAGAAGATGAGCGACGGTCTTTCGGCACAATTTTCCGAAAACAGAATCGAATTCGAAGACGAGGTCTTCTTTTCCTTTCCTTCGCTTGAACAGACAAAGACGATAAAAGCCGAGGAACTTGAAGAGCTGAAGATAGCCTTCAGAGTTCCCTGGTTGATCAAGCTCTTCGATTCTCTAAATTCCGAGGAATACTTTGAGTCATTAAGAACACTGCCGCTCAATGCAAAGCTTGAAGAGCTCACGAAATTCGATGGGATAGGCTTCAAGGTCAGCAGTTGTGTTACGCTTTTCGCCTTTGGAGAGCTTAACTCCTTTCCGGTGGATATCTGGATAACGAGAGTCATGAAGGATCTATTCGGTGTGACGGGCTCGACCAAAAAGGTTATGGAGTACGGCATGAAGACCTTCTTTCCCTATGCCGGCTACTATCAGGAAGCTCTGTTCAGATACTACAGGACTCACAAACTTGGGAGAGCCATCTAATGAAAATTCGCGTTATCGGTGGTGGTATCGCCGGATCGGAAGTAGCTTTGAGTCTTGCCGGTTCAGGGCTGAGCGTGGAACTATACGAGATGCGACCTTCAGTCTCAACGGGGGTACATAATTCAGGGGACTTTGCAGAACTCGTCTGCAGTAATTCGCTAAAATCGGAATCACTGGAAAACGCTTCCGGTCTGCTGAAAGAAGAGGGTTTGAAACTTGGGACCCACCTCCTCAAAATCGCTCTAAAACACAGGGTACCTGCAGGCAAGGCGCTTGCGGTTGATAGAAGGGCATTCTCTGAGGAAGTTACCCGTTTGATAGAGTCTCACCCGTTGATCAGCCTGAAGCGTGAAGAAGTATACGAGTTAGATACTGAGAATCATATAAACGTTGTATGCACCGGACCATTAACATCGGAACGCCTCGAGAGTTTTCTTCGGGGTATGTTTGGCGAAGATCTCTTCTTCTTTGATGCAGTGGCTCCTATAGTCGACGCAGAATCGATTTTAACCGAGAAAGCCTTTGTCGCTGATCGTTACTCGAATGGTGACGGAGACTACATAAACTGTCCACTTACGCAAGAAGAGTACTCTGTTTTCTGGAGGGAACTTGTAGAGGCAGAAGTTATAGAAGTCGAAAACTTCTCGGACAGACTTCTCTTCGAGCGCTGTCAACCGGTTGAAGAAATAGCCCGCAGTGGATTCGATGCACTCAGATTTGGTCCCATGAAACCCGTGGGGCTTATCGATCCGGCAACCGGAAGAGAAGCCTATGCCACTGTCCAGTTGAGGAAGGAAAACAGCCAGGGCACGCTTCTGGGACTCGTCGGTTTTCAGACCAGACTTAAGTGGGGTGAACAGGCGAGAGTATTCTCGCTCATTCCGGCTCTCAAAGAGGCGGATTTTGTTAGATACGGTGTCATGCACAGAAACACTTATTTGAATTCTCCGCTGATTATCGATCCTCAGCTTTCAGCCAGAGACTATCGGAGGCTTTTCTTTGCAGGCCAGATAACCGGTCTGGAAGGATACGTTGAGGCTATGGTATCTGGAAGAATTGCGGCGATAAACGTGAAGAGGTTTCTCGAAGATAGAGAGTCTCTTGTTCTTCCGCCAACTACAATGACAGGTGGTCTCATAGAGCATATTACTGTTGCGGGCAGAACGCCCTTGAAACCGGTTTACGCAAACTTTGGACTTCTGCCTGGAGTCAAAGGAAGAGGAAAGGTAGACAGAAACAGAAAGAAAGTCTCCAGGGCAAGAGAAGATCTGGATCTCTTTCTGGAGAGATGGAGGCTTGACCACAATGATTTATAGTAGCAAACCGGTCTTTTCGCCAAGACCGTGGGGACACAGATCAATTAATGAAGCATATAGTGTAGAGAGTGAGGACCCCGTAGGAGAGGTCTGGCTTCTCTCGGATCTAGACGAAATGAGAACCGAGCTCACTGCTGGAGAATCCGTACTATATCCTTCAGATATCACTATAGACTTTGCCGGGAAAGATCTACCGAGGTTTCCGCTTCTGATAAAGTATATTTCGGCAAGTGAATGGCTTTCGGTTCAGGTACATCCCGACGATGAAACGGCCCCTGTAATGGAAGATGAGCCCTGGGGCAAGAGCGAATGCTGGTACTTTCTAGAGGATTCCCTAATCGCTGCGGGTATCAAGAACAGGAGTGTCCGTCTCGAAGAATTGAGAAACGATGACCTGTCACTCATAAGGCCATCAGAAGGTGACCTTGCCTGTCTGCCTGCGGGAATTGTTCACTCTCTGGGTCCGGGATCTAAGTTGATAGAGATTCAGCAAACCAGCGATATTACCTACAGGCTTTACGATTGGGGAAGGGCAAGAGAGCTTCACCTCGATAAGGCGATACAGGTTACGAAAGCGAATGCCGAGCCGATTATAGTTGAGAAGATGGCTAACTTCAGCTGGAAGTACTTTAGTCTGGAGATAGCAAACGAAGTGTCAGGTACAGCCCTGGCAATTACTCTGGGAAGCAAGCCAGAGCTTTATGTGTTGATCGATGACAGGATGATTTTTGAAAGACCCACCCTGATTGTATATCTTGGACGCTTTTGGAGTGAAGTATGAAGCGCCTGCCGGTCTCACTGTTGCTCATATCGTTTCTGTCGGTATCATTAATGGCTACTTACGAGATTACGATTCTCTCGAGAGAGTATCTTCTGGAATCCCAATATACCGGCAATAGAACCGACGATTCAAGGGCAATCCTCGCGATAGCAGTTGGCCTTAAGTACCGTGAAACTATACAGCCCAATTATAAAACCTGGTTCAATAATCTATATAAGGAACTTGAGAGTGCACCGCTCTCACAAGAGATTTCGCAGTCTCTGGAGATTGTTCATCTTCTGGTATCGGTATCTACGGTGAGCGCAATAAACGAGCTGAGGGCTAAGGCTGATTTGAATGATCTTCTCAGAGCTATCTCTTTGAGAATCCATTTTTACGATTGGGAAAACACGCGTGATCCACGTTCTGCAACTGAGATTAAGCTTCTCGCGCTTGACCTACTTGAAGGTTATTCTGAAAGCTATTTCCCGTACAAAGCTCTTCTAGAATTATACTCGAGCGCGGGTACTGCCGATCGTGAGTCACTTATGGCAGTTAGGGCGAAGATCTTCGAAGCCGGACTAGAAGATCTTCTGGGATTCGATCTTTTTCGTAGTCTCTTCGTTTCGGGTATGATGGAACTCGTCAAGGAGGACTTTCAACGGCTGAGGCTCGATGACGCTCTCTCAAAATACTATGTGGCAACGGCTTACCTAAGAACTGGCGAGCGTGATTTAGCGAGACCTATCCTTGAAACTGTAGACTTAAGGGAACTACCACCGAGATTTGCTTCTGATGCGTCGACGGTCATGGGCGATATGCTCTTCGATGAGCGAAAGCTCGATGAGGCAATAGAGCATTATCAGGAAGCCATACGCTATTGGCCAGATAATTCCAGAGCAGTAAGAAATCTAGGTATGACTTACTACGAGACGCGTGAGCGAGACAACTATGATCTGGCAAGATTCTATCTTCAGATGAGTGGGTATGAAGGCAGGGATTCCGATGTCGAGACCGCTTTGAAAGAGCTGAGAAGGCGAGCGATATTTGAACTGGCACTTGTCACCGTTCTGCCGCTGGGAGTAGTGGTAGTCGGTGGCCTCTTTCTGTTAGAATACATTAGTAGAAAGAGAAAAAATGCACAGATTAAGCGGTTACTGGAAAAGAATGGAGGTATTGATGAGGATAGAGGTTCTTGACAAAGGCTTTGTTGAACTCGTCGAGATGATGGGAGACGATTATTCCGCCGTTCAGGCAGCAAGAACGAGTTACGGGAAGGGTCTGACCAATCCTGAAAGAGATATGCAGTTGATCTACTATCTTATGGAGAACGGTCACCACTCTCCTTTTGAGCATATAGTCTTCAAGTTACATATAAAACTTCCTATATTCGTTATGAGACAGCTCGCAAGGCATAGAATCGCGTCGATAAACGAACGAAGTGGACGTTATACGAAGTTCAAAGAAGAATGGTTTCTACCGGAAATGGTGAGAATCCAGGATTCGGAGAACAGGCAAGGTTCAATCCCAACAGACGATAGAGATTTGAACCTTGAAGCTTTGGGACTGATCAAAGAGTCTCTTGAAAACTCCTTTGATGTGTATAGCAAACTTATGGATATGGGTGTCGCGAGGGAAATAGCGAGAATCGTGTTGCCTACCTCTATGTACACCGAGATATACTGGACGATTAATCTGAGATCACTAATGAATTTTCTGGACCAGAGAGCAGACTCGCACGCGCAGTACGAGATTCAGCAGTATGCGCTGGCACTAGCGAGAATCTTTGACGAGAAGTGTCCGGTGACTTACAGAGCCTATCTGCGGTACTGCTATGTTGGAGATCTTCTGGATGGAGGTGTGGCCAATGAGGCTTTCTGAGATAGAGAAACTTCTGAACTGTGAAGTTTTGAACAGCCCTGCCGATTGCGACCCGGAGATTGTGTCGGTCGGCGCAGCCGATTTGATGAGTGATGTACTAGCCTTTGGCGGTCCCGGTATGCTGCTGGTTACCGGCCTCAACTCTCCTCAATGTGTCCGAACTGCTTCAGTGGTCGGAGCAGCGGCTGTTCTGGTAATAAGAAAGAGAAATGTCCCCGAGACTACGATTCAGCTTGCCAGCGATCTGGAGATGCCACTAATACACGTGAAGATGTCTATGTACAGGGCCTGTGGCATCCTGTATGAGAAACGCATTTGCGATGCTCTTGAGGAAGGGAAAGAGATTGACTGAGCGCAATGTAGACGATCTTCTGGAGAAACTACGCGGCCTCTTTTCCGACATTGTCGCAGGCGACATTATGGTCAAGAACGTCATAACTCTCAGCAAGGACAGGACAATGTGGCAGGCAAAGGAACTGATGCGAATTTGCAAGATATCGGGAGTACCCATCGTGGATGGCGAAAATCGTCTTATTGGTCTTGTTAGCATCGAAGATATAATTGTTGCTCTCGAGGGTAATCATATCACCGATTCGGTCGAGAAGCATATGACGAAGAACTTGATAACACTCACTCCAGACATGGATCTTGAAGTGTTGATCGAGAAGTTCAACAGATACAGATTTGGAAGATTTCCGGTTGTCGATCTCGAAGGCAAACTAATGGGAATAATCTCAAAGAAGGACATTATTGGCGCAATTCTTGACAAATTTAGGCTTATTTACGTTCATGATACACGAAGAACGGAAGTCCTCGAGAAGAATCTGGAATGGTTCGATCGTTCTCTAATATCGGGCGATTATGTTGAAAAGAAGAGTGCGGACTTTGTCTTCCATATCGATTATTCCGAAGTTGACATGGCCGGCGTGGGTTCTGCGAAGCTGAAAAGCTATCTGAAAACCAGAACAGACGACGAGACGCTGGTGAGAAGGGTCTCAATAGCCTGCTATGAAGCTGAAGTAAACGTTGTTATACACAGCGGGAGTCAGGGCTATATCTACGCCTGGTACGGCGATAACGTAGTCAGAGTAAGGGTTGAGGACCACGGTAAGGGAATAGAGAACGTTGAGCAGGCTATGAAGGAGGGCTTCTCCACTGCTTCGGACCATGTGAGAGAAATGGGCTTTGGAGCCGGAATGGGTCTTCCCAATATGCACAGATACTCCGATAAGATGGTTGTTGTCTCTGAGGCAGGCAAGGGTGTAGTCGTAGAAATGAACTTCTATAGGAAGGGTAATGGTTGATCTCATTTAGACAAGAACAGAGAACAAGCCAACGATAAGTAATTCGTTTGTGTAATGTATGGTTGAACAATGAGTCTCCAATTTGAAAGGAGGGATGGCGAATTGCTACTCGCATTCTTTTCTATGAATCAGTAGCGTTGCCAGTTTATGATGAAACTGAGTGAGCTTGTAGAAAAATGTGAACTGAAGGTGGTAACGGACCTCCCGTTGGAGGCCACAGTTACTGATTGCTATATCGGTGATCTATTGTCAGACGTTATGGGGAATGCTCCGGCAAATTCGGTCTGGCTGACTGTTCAGTCGCACACAAACATCCTTGCCGTCGCTTCAATTGTTGGCGTTAAGGCCGTTGTTCTATGCAATAATCTGCACTTTGAAGAGGCGACAAAAGTTAAGGCCGAGGACAACTCAATTGTACTTCTAGAAAGCTCTGAGACTTCATTTGAAGTCGCTTCCAGACTCCTGAAGAATGGTCTGAAAGGTTGAACCTGTTTGGGTTCATTTCAATGTGATTTTCACATTCACAGTTGTCTATCTCCATGTGCCGACATAACCATGACGCCAGGAGAGATAGAGAGTGTGTGCGTTAGAAAAGGAATAGACTGGATTGCTATCACAGATCACAACAGTGCCGGCAATACTAGAGTCATCACTAATGTATTGCGGAGATCTGGAATAGCAGTTATTCCGGGAATTGAGATACACACGATTGAGGATATTCATGTGCTTGCATATTTCCCATCAGTCTCTTCAGCCGAGGCATACTCGCGGTGGCTTAAGGACGAGAAGTTGCCGGCCGTTGAGATTGATCCGGAGATCTCCGGATATCAGCTTTACGTTAACGAAGACGACGCTTTCACTGGACTTGAGAACACATGGTTGGGTCAGCCTACAAGGCTTTCCATTGACGAGACTATCGAGTCAGTAGTTCAGAGCTCTGGCATATGCGTTATGGCTCATGTAGATAGAAAAATGGGTCTTATTTCGCAGCTCGGTTTTATTCCTCCGGAATATCTTTCTCTTCCCCTTGAGGTAGCATTTGAGGGCACATTGAAGTCGAAGTCTCTGGGCAGGAATCTTATGCACTCCAGCGATGCACATAGTCTCGAGTTGATAAGACCAACCATGTTACTAACAGCGGAAAAGAGGAGTTTTGAGGATTTCAGAGAAGCAATTACCTCCGGTGGAAGGCGGTCCAGAATCATATGGGATTAAGAACACTCGCTGATCATATTGTAGATATAGCACAGAACGCTTCCGATTCGGGAACTTCGCAAGCCTGGCTCCAAATTGAAGAGATCGAAGGTCAATCCCTTATCTTCACTATCAGAGACAAGGGGAGAGGTATTCCTAAGAATCTACAGGAGGCAGTACTTGATCCGTTCTACACGGAGAAAGTAAAGAAGGTGAAGTTTGGACTTGGTCTCCCTATGCTAATGTTCGCTGCAAAAGCCACCGGCGGTGAATTTCATCTTGAATCTGAACCCGGCGCTGGAACCTGTGTCAGCGCAAGGTTCGAACTCAACAACGTTGACTGTCAGCCTGTTGGTGACATTGCAATGGCGTTATTCACTATTATCACTATGAATCAAGACGTTGAATGGCATATGGAGAGAAGTCTAGGCGAAGACGGTTATGAATTTTCTTCTAGTCAATTCAAAGAGGCTTTTGGGAACAACTGCTTCACTGTGCCAGTCAAAATGAAGTTGATCCTTGAAGTCCTGCAAGACGCAGAAGAATCACTGGGAGGTTAATCAAATGTCCATAAGGAAAATACTGTTTATCTCTTTGCTTTTTTGCCTATTCAGTACGGTTTTGGGGGCTGTAGTTCCATCTAGAATCGCTATTCTAAACAACAGGACCGTTTCGAACAACGAAGTGCTTCAACTACTGGGAATCGAGAGAGGAAAGGAGATTTCGGAAACCGATCTCCTCGCGGCTATCCAGAGAGTGAAGAGCAGTGGTTACTTCTCTGAAGTCGTTTATAGCTTTGATGAAGAAAGCCGCGTGCTGACAATTCAAGTTAAGGAGTTTCCAGTAGTCGACATCGTAGTGGCTTTCGATGGCCCCAGAATAGTTGAAAAGGGCGATCTCGAAGCTAGATCTGTCATAAAGAGTGGACGGCCAATGAATCCGTCGAGATTGTTCTTCGATATTCCTCTTACAGTTGATGCGATGGAGAAACTTCTGATGGAGAAGGGTTACACACAACCCTTTGTGACTGTAGTCTGGGAGACCGATAAGAACAGAGCCGATATAATTGCAGGAAACATAGACGATAAGATAAAAGTGACCTTCACAGTGAAAGTATCTTTCCTTTGGGATGTTACGATAGACGCCGGAGTTTCTAGTGACGGTGAGAGCTATCTACTTGAAAGAGCAGGACTTAACACCCTGAAGAAGTACTACGACACTTCCCCGTTGATTAGGTGGGTCAACGCCAAGAAGAAGTATGTTCCAACAATTGACGACATAAACAGAGCGATACAGGCAGTTTATTCGACGTTCTACGCCAATCCAAACGGGCAGTGGGGCTTTGACGAGAGAACCTATCAGGCTATGGTTCTTTCGTTCAATAACACTCTCAAGAACCTGAGGCAAGTGACACTCCCGGAAAATGTTAAGGAATCTCGTGCCTTCTCGATGAGAATAGCCTTTGTTCCAGTAGAGTACGTTACAGCTCCTTTCTCCCTTAAGAGTGTATTCATCGAAGGCAACGTTAATCTGGCAAAGGGAGAAATACTTAATGCCACTGGCCTGAACGAGGGTCAGACAGTAAACAATGAAACTGCTGCAAGAGCCATTCAGGCCGTTCAAGATCTCTATACAGGCAAGGGGTATCCCTTCATCAGAATTCAACCGGTTATAGATTCGAAGATAGGCTTCTTCAGTCTGAAGATAACCGAACCGATTGTGAGAGACGTTAAAGTATCCTTTGATGGCCCACAGAAGACGCAGGATTATCTTATTAGCGATAAAATAGTTATAAATAAAGGCGAAGTGCTCTCTCTCGAGGAACTGAGGAACACTTACGCTTATCTGAACAGCACTGGCTACTTCGCCAGGGTAGAAATAAACCCCGTACCTGTCGAAAACGACAACATTGATGTCGAAATCGTTCTGGAAGAGAGCAACAAAAACAACAGAATTGGAGGAGGCGGAGGTTGGCAAAACGGCCTGAATGTCTATCTTGATCTTGGCCTTCTTAACGTCTGGGGATATGGTCAGAAGATCTCAACGAATCTCAGTGTCACCTTACCTCTGCCAAACAACAAAGAGGTTGTCATAACCGATGGTGCAACCGAGACAACGAGGAGAAGTGCGTCTCTTGACACGACCATAAGTTACTCGATTCCGAAAATTGCGGGTTCAAAGATAGATCTGGATACTTCTTTCAAGTTGAAGTTCTCTGGATTTACAAAGACAACTGATTCGACCGAAACCATAGTTACCGATAGATCACAGGAAACTGAGTTTCTCTTCTCTCTGACGCCGATATATAACTTCACACCCGGACAGAGTGTAGGTATTATGGCCGGATACGAGTATATCAGGGTGGTCAGTCAGATCGCCACGGAAACCAAACTTACAAGCGCGACAGAGACAGGACAATCGGTGGACAGTTTCGACGGACTCTTTACTGGTTTAAGCTATCGCTTAAGCACAAGAGATGATCTCTTCCGGCCTACTATGGGCAGCGAGTTTCTTACCTCGTTAACTCTGAGAGGATTGTTTGGCAAAGACAATAAGCTTTTCCTCACCGGGTCCGCAGAGTACAGAAACTTCATGTCGATCGGAAATCCTGTTCTCGGTTTCAGAATAAAAACCGAGCAGCTCTTTCCTCTCTCTACTTTTGGTGTCTACAGGAGTTATCTGCTATCTCCGGACATGTATATAAGGGTTCGAGGGTCTCAGGGAATAGGGCAGAACGCTTATGGTGTGACTGTTGGTTCGGCACAGCTTCGCTATCCTTTGACTCCGGAGAACTACTCTATTCCAGTCGACATTGTGGGATTCGGTGATCTCGTTTTCTACAGACAGTCAGCTGGGGGCGACATCATAGGAGGGAAGTTCCTGGCAGATTTCGGTGTGTGTCTTGATATAAGCGTTCCAATGATCGGATTAGTGAGGCTGGGTTATGGTTACAATACTTATCTTGCAAATCAGAGTTCGATAGCCGGAAAGCCCTATTACGGGACACCTTTCTTTGGTTTTGGACCGGCATTTTGAAGTTTCGTGAAGAAGAAAAGTGCGACCATCAGGGTCGCACTTTTCTATGTCAGTGCCCTTATGAATTTGATGGCAGCCCTCGCATTTGCTGCGGGATTGTATCCACCTTCCTGCACGATTATCTTTGAGGCAGCTATCTGACTTATGAGCTTACCCATCGACAAGTAATCTTCGTCTTGAAGGCTGAAGTGACCGACGTGGTCTTCTTCATGAGTATCTATTCCGAAAGAGACTATGAGTACATTTGGAGAGAAATCATCTACTTCCTGAAGAGCTTTGTTCAAAACCTTCATATACTCTTTTCCTTTGATTCCGCCCGCAACGGGGAAGTTCATATTGAAGCCTTCACCAGCGTCTGCCCCGATCTCCCACTCGTTTCCACTTATCCATGGGTAATAGACCTTCGGATCACCGTGAATGGATACATAGAGGACCGTATCATCATGGTAGAAGATCTCCTGTGTTCCATTGCCATGATGGAAATCAATATCGAGAATGGCGACGAAATAGTCCTCCATATATTTCTGATAATACTTTGCTGCAAGCGCAGCGTTGTTGAAGTAACAGTATCCTCCGCCAGTAGAGATTCCAGCGTGGTGTCCGGGTGGTCTGCAAAGCGCATAGGCGAGTTTTTGACCCTCAAGAATTGCCTGAGTTGAACTCAAAACAGTTGAAACACTCCCAAGGGCAGAGACGTAGCAACCTCTCGTAATTGGAGTTCCCGTATCGAAGAGCATGTCATATCCAAAGACCTCCGGAAAGTACTCTCTATCGACTTCAATACTCTCTGACTTTTCTCGCAGCCAGTTGACATAAACCGGATCGTGAACATGAAAGAGATTAGGAACGTTGTATTCTCGTGACTCAACTATTAAAAACCCCTCTTTCTCAAAAGCGTTTCTTATACTCTCTATTCTATCGGGTTTATCAGGGTTCTCTATCCATTCTCCGTTTTCCAGCTCTTTCATAGGCACGTGAAACAGATGTCTTTTATCATAATAAACGTTCAATCTTCTTTCCTCCAGCTATCACAAGCGTAAGACTCAAACTTGCCAACTCTATTTTCATGCCGACCCCTCTCTGGTGTGGAACTAATAAAGGAATCAACTGTCCATGCAGCGAGCTCTGTACCCATAAGCCTGCCTCCAAGAACCAATACGTTCGCGTGATTGTGCTTGCGAGCCAGAGAAGCCATTTCCGGGAACAGGCAGAGTGCGGCTCTTATTCCTCGATACTTGTTTGCGGCAATAGACATGCCTATACCCGTTCCACAGAGCAGAATTCCGTATTCGCTTTCTCCGGAAAGAATGGAAAGGCAAACGTGCCTTGCATAATCCGGATAGTCGACCGATACCCTGCCTGAAGCCGGTCCGAAATCCAATACTACATGGTCCTTTACCTTAAGATACTCCACAATAGTATTCTTAAGATCATAGGCTGCGTGGTCGGAAGCAATCGCGAGCTTCACCGAATTCACCTTCTTTCACAAAAAACGTATACGCTACTTATACCAGCGAAGTACTCCTGACAGCTTACCCTGAACCTTGACTCTGTTTGCCTCAACGACTATAGGAAGCATTTCGGGATTTGAAGGGACTAGCCTTATCTTCTGGCCATCGTTTTCGTAACGCTTCAGAGTGGCAAACTCGTTATCTATCAATGCAACTACTATATCTCCATTATTAGCCCATTCCTGTCTTCTTATTATGACGAAATCTCCGCTCGTGATATGAGCATCAATCATGCTGTTGCCGGTTACCCGGAGTATGTAATAATCAAAACCTCTTCGTATCATCCAGAGCGGAACGGGAATCTTTTCCTCTTCATTCTGTACAGCCTGAACAGCTTCTCCAGCGGCGATCGCACCAATTATTGGAATCATTACTACGTCACTACCGGGATCAATAGTAAGGCCATCGGAGTCCTTGAGAACCCTTATACCTCTAGAGACTCCAGTCCGCTCTATATATCCCTTTTTCTCGAGCGACTCGAGATGCTTGGCTACCCCCCTGGGAGAAGAGATGTCGAAATCCCTGCAGATATCTCTTATGCTCGGAGGATAACCATAAAGCTTTATGAAGTTCTCAATGTACTCAAGGATCTTCTTTTGCTTTTCAGTCAAAGTCAATGCCAGTCACCCCCTATTCTCTATTAACATCCTCAGTCCACAACAACGGCCATACTGGCAACTGTATCATCTTCCTTCAAATCTACTATTCTAACACCTTTTGTTATTCGACCCGTCGAACGGACCTGATCGATAGGGATTCTGATAGACATTCCCGCACGGGTTGCAAGAATTATCTCGTCATCACCTGTTACTACAAGTGAACCGATGACGTTTCCGATTCTCTCGAGCCCATAGATGTTCTTGACTCCCATGCCACCGCGTTTCTGACACCGGTACTCATCGATCAGAGTTCTCTTTCCTCCGCCCCTTTCAGTTGCGGTGAACAGGCAACGGGTTTCATCTGACCTAACGATATTTGCTCCAACAACAATATCGCTCTTTTTCAATCTAATTCCCATGACCCCTGCAGCGCCTCTTCCCATGGACCTAACCTGTCCAAGAGGGAACCTTATCACCATGCCATACTTTGTAGATATTATTATCGTATCGTCTTCTTCCTGGGTAAGGGAGGCATCGATCACTCTATCGTCTTCCGCAAGGCCTATAGCCCTGATTCCTGAGGTTCTAACATTAAGGAAAGCTTCAAAAGCCGTCTTCTTAATCTTTCCCGACCTAGTTGTTATAACTAGATACTTGCCCTGTACCTCTTCATTTCTGGTCGAGAGAACGGCCTGTACGGTTTCGTCAGGTTCCACCTTAACGTAGTTTGCAAGCAGTTTACCCTTTGCGTCCCTGGACGAATGATCTATCAGATGGTTACTCAGAACATAAGCCTTTCCCTTCGAAGTGATTATGACGGTCTTGCTCAAACGGGTCGTTGTAAGTATATTTACGACGTAGTCTTCCTCTCCCGTTCGTACACCGATTACACCCTTTCCTCCTCTTCCTTGTTTGCGGTAACTCTCCAGAGGAGTGGATTTTATGTAGCCTCTTTTCGTGACGAGTATTACTATCTCTTCGTCCTTTATCATATCCTCTATCTGGAAATCCGTACCGTTTCCCGAGTCGATTTTTGTCCTGCGAGCATCGCCATACTTTGCTTTTAGTTCTTCGAGTTCCGTCTTTATAATCGCAAAGACCTCTGAATCGCTATCAAGGATCTTTCTGTATTCATTTATTCTTGAGACGAGTTCGCGATACTCTTTTAGGAGTTTCTCGATTTCCATTCCGGTCAGCTTACCCATGCGCATGTCCAGTATAGCCGCACTCTGCTCGCGCGTTACTTCGAGGGTTTCCATTAGGTTTTTTGAAGCATCTTCAGTATTGGAAGAGTTTCGAATTATATCAACAACTGTGTCTATTGATCTCGTTGCCTTAGTCAGTCCCTCGACAATATGTGCTCTCCTGGAAGCCTGTTCAAGATCGTATTCCGTCCTCATACGGATTACGTTGAATCTGTGAGACAGAAAGGCCTGCAGTATTTGCCTAAGGTTCATGACTTTCGGTCGCTTCTTATCATCTATTACAAGCATGTTCACGCTGAATGTGGTTTGCAGCTGAGTATGCTTGTAAAGGAGGTTCAATACTACATTGGGATCGGCACCTCTCTTCAGTTCGATGACAACACGCAATCCCTTCTGATCCGATTCGTCTCTGATGTTTCTTATCTGAACATCGCGCACATTCTGAGCGGCGACTACCATCTGTTGTATCAGATCGGCTTTGGAAACGCTGTAAGGGATCTCGTGAATTACGATCTGGGTTCCGCCTTTGGCTTCTTCTATCTCAGCAAGGCCACGGAGTATTATCCTTCCTTTGCCTTCTTCGTAGATCGAAGATATACCGCTGCCTTCCATAATAATTCCACCGGTCGGGAAGTCCGGTCCCTTCACGAACTTAAGCAAAGAAGAAATGTCTGTTTCCGGTTCATCTATTAACAGCTTGAGCGCGTCAACTACTTCGGAAAGGTTGTGCGGTGGAATACTGGTCATCATTCCTACTGCTATTCCAGATGTACCGTTTAACAGAAGGTTAGGTGCCTTGGCGGGAAGTACATCGGGTTCGGACAGAGAGCCGTCGAAGTTGGGTAGCATAGTCACAGTCTCTCTATCGATATCCTGAAGCAGCTCTTCTGACAGAGTCTCCATTCTTGCTTCTGTGTATCTCATAGCAGCAGGCGGGTCTCTGTCGACGGAACCGAAGTTTCCCTGACCTTCTACGAGAGGATAACGCATGGAGAAAGGCTGTGCAAGCCTTACTAGAGCATCGTAGATAGCTGCATCTCCATGTGGGTGAAACTTTCCCATCACCTCTCCGACTATACGGGCACTCTTCTTGAAACTCTGATTATGGCGCAGCCCCAACTCAGACATACCGTATAGTATCCTTCTTTGAACTGGTTTCAAGCCGTCTCTCACATCCGGTATAGCCCTTCCGACTATAACGCTCATAGAATAGAGCATGTATGAATCTATTAATTCATCATCGATGTTTTTGTGGATAATCTCTTCAGGCAACGCTTCTTCCTCCGTTCATCAAAATATCTTGCGCGGATACCTTAGATTCAGCTATGGGAATGAGTGCATCCTCTTTTCTCGCAGCTGTAACCATCGGATCTGTGCAATGGTTTGCGGTAATGATAGCTTATGCTCTGCACAGTATCTTTGTCGGCGGTGATATTGAAGCTACCAAAACTCCGTACCGGTACACGTCCGGCGAGTATGTGTGCCAGCCTTCTTACCACTTGTTACAACTGCCCGCCAGCTGTTTAGCAGTTTATATGTCCGCTAAGGGTGACAGGGCATAGCGGTTTTCGATTTTTGCTTACTACAAAAGCTCTTTGCATTGAAGTTACTTTTCAATTCTTGGCTCATGCCGATTAAGTCGACCGTTTCGATGTTATCGGACATTCTAGTGTAACAGCACTAATCGTTGTCCCCAATCGCTATGTTTAACTGTTGACCACAGGGTACGCGGACCGCGGTAGGGTCACCCCGAAGTGCCTAAAATTCACCCATAACATAGTTCTTTGGGCTGAGGCTGGTGAACATAAGGTCTATAAAGCTCCGACTATAGTCGTGGGGATGCTTGTTATGAGATCTTTGCTCCGGGTAAAATGTCACGATGTACTGTAAGGAGCGTGAGTGCTTCCCCGAATTTCGCAGCAAGTACCATCCCGTGAGAATCAATGCCCATTAGTTTTGCGGGCTTGAGATTAGAAACAACGACTACCTTCAACCCCTCAAGCTCTTCCGGGCTGTAATACTGAGAAATTCCGGCCACCACTTGTCGCCTGCCAAGATCACCCAGATCCAACTGTAATCTAACGAGTTTTTTGGATTTTTCTACCTTTTTTGCTTCGACTATTAGAGCCACTCTCAGTTCAACTTTCGCGAAGCTTTCTATATCGATCAGAGACACCCCGATTTCTTCCTCAGGGATCTTCTCATTTTCCACAACATCCGTTACCTTCCTGTGTTTTTCAATGTCAATCCTCGGGAAGATCGGCTCTCCGTGACTTACTCTAGGAGACGAAGATATCGGGAACCAGCCTAGGTCGGAGAAATCCAGCTCCTCTTCGAGACCGAGCCGTCGTCTGATTTCCCTGGCTGTATGGAACATGATCGGTTCAATCATAAGCGAGACATTCTTGAGGATACTGGCAAGGTTGTGAAGCACTGTATCAAGCCGGTCCTTCTGTGTCATATCCTTCCCCAGTTTCCAGGGTTCTGTTAAGTCGATGTATTTGTTTCCAAATCTAATAAGTTCCCAGATTGATTCGAGTGCCTGGGTGAACTTCAACTGGTCCATAGACTCTCGGTAGACAGCGAAGGTCTTCTCTGCCTGTTCTATAATGATACTGTCGTGTTCTCCAGTTATTCCCGGAGCCGGTACAACGCCCTCATTGAACTTGTCGATCATAACGACTGTTCTGTGGAGAAGGTTACCCAGATCATTTGCGAGATCGGCATTTATCCTTCCTATCAGATTGACTTCCGAAAAATCCCCGTCTCGTCCGAACTGAATATCCCTGAGCAGATAGTACCTCAGAGCGTCATTGCCATATGCATCAATGAAGACCTTTGGGCTTACAGCATTGCCAAGAGATTTCGAGATCTTCTGACCATTTATCGTCAACCAGCCGTGGGCAAATATCTGTTTTGGGAGCGGAAACCCTGCAGACATGAGCATGGCAGGCCAGATTATCGAATGGAATCTATTTATCTCTTTACCAATGAGGTGAACATCAGCAGGCCAGTAACGCTCGAAAAGCTCCATATCATGAGGAAAACCTATTGCACTAAGATAGTTGATCAAGGCATCGACCCAAACATAGATAACATGTTCTGGATCGTCGGGCATAGGTACTCCCCAATTAAAGGAAGTTCTCGTTATACTGAGATCTTTTAGTCCGGCCTGAAGAATCTTGAGCATCTCGTTCCTTCTGAAGTCCGGCTGTACGAATTCGGGCTTTTGTGTGAAAAGCTCAATCAAGGCCTCATTGTACTTTGAAAGCCTGAAAAAGTAATTCTCCTCACTTACCCACTTCACTTCTCTACCACACTCAGGACAGCAATTTCCTTCCTTAAGATCCTCCTTGCTCCAGAAGGTCTCATCGGGGACACAGTACCATCCTTCGTATTTTCCCTTGTACACATCTCCACTGTCAAACATTCTCTTCACGAATGCCTGCACGGTTCTAATATGGTACTCATCAGTAGTCCTCACAAAACCATTATTGCTCATCTCAAGATCTTTCCAGAGATCCCGGAACTTCCCGGCCAGAATATCACAGTAAGCTTGGGTATCCATTCCTCTTGATACGGCTTCGCCTAAAACCTTCTGCCCGTGCTCATCTGTTCCTGTAAGAAAGAAAACATCAGAATTGGCCATTCTCTTGTATCTGGCAACCACGTCTGCAACGACGGTAGTGTAAGCTGAACCAATATGAGGTTCGCTGTTTATGTAATAGATCGGTGTGGTCACATAATACTTCTCCGTCACGGGACACCTCCTCAATGATTATAACACTTATCTACCTTATTGTATACCTTAATACTGTCTCAAAGCGACTCATAGAGACTGATCAAAGTTGCTATTTCCCCTTTGACTGTATCGGAAAGGGAGCGACCGGATTTAAGAACCTCAGCGTTGAGCTCAACAATCCTCGAATAGATACTCTTCAGCTCTGATCTGAAAGAAGCAAGCTCTTGATCGGAAAGATTGCGATTTGCCCAGTTAATCGCATATCTTAGCGTCTCATCTGGAGAGTAGGGACCCATGTTTTCCGAAGCCCAGACGTGTCTTCTCGCAACTTCAAGAATCAACTCTGTCTTCTCGGAAACATTGTTTCCAAAGCTATCGACAGAGTTCATATACTCGAGGTAAATATCCTTCCAGTCGGGATAGCGATTCCATGTTCCTGGAAGAAGTGTTATCGCCAGATCAAACCAGTAGTCTGCCCTGTTCCCTGTTTCAATGATTGTCTCTGCCAGTATCTTCTTGAAGGACTCGGAATCGCCAAATGCCTGTTCGAGAAGAGAATCTCGTGCTCGTATGAATGAGTAGTATTTCTTTAGCTCGCTGTTTACGCTCGTGTAAAGCCTTCCGAGTATCCTCGGAGTCTGCCTTTCACTGAAGAGAATCATCGATGACTCATAATAGTTCGCTGCATCGAGAATCATCTGGATTTGAGTAATAAAGTAAAGTTGAAGTCCGTTAACCAAATCTGCTTGCTCAAAGATACCGGGATTCTCAAGCATAATATCCCTGAAAGGTAGAGTTCGTATCTCTCTGTTCTTCAAGGGGATTACGTCCAGATTCCCCTCGAAAGTGACGATGATATCCTCGCCAAAATCGTCCAAACCCGTCAAAACTCTCCTCATAAGTTCTGGGTTGTCTTTCGACTGTTCAAGTCTGTGAGTTTTTGTTCCAAGACCGGCTAGATACCATAATCCCTTGCCGAATGTCGGAGAAATCCTGTGGGAAGTTCTAAAGCTTTCAATAGCTTTTTCGTAGTAATCGTTTGCCCTTGCGGTAAGAAGATCGTACTGGCGAAGGCGCGTGTTTATGTCGTTGAGCAATCTTGTCATCTCGTTCTGTCTTTCGTTTTCGGCACTCTCCAGTAGTTTTACCGGAGTGGCTCCAGGATACTTGGACTTGAGTTCATTTCCTCGCTTTTCCATGTATGAGTTCACGTCAGAAAGATAAGCGTACTCCCCGGTAGCCTCGCTTATCATTTTTCTGGTTTCGATGAGAGAGCTCGCATTCAGACTCTGGGCTTGATTCGAGTAGGCAAGGTAGTACTGCTGGTCTGTCTGACCAATTCGGAAGTACCCTTCACCAAGGAAGGATGTAGTCTTCAGGAACATCAGCACGCCAGATAATGCAAAGATAACTATCGCAACGACTGATTTTGGTATGACTCTCTTCTTTAGATCGCGGCAGAAGTAATTCCCCATAGCCAGAGCTGTTATGAAGATTGCAAGCATCAGATTTGGCTGCATGTGGAGAGGAAATTCGAAGAAACTATGAGCTGCGAATGAGAAAATCCCGGCCCCAAGAGAGCCGTATAGTAGAAGGTCTCTCCTGTTATCTGTTCTCAGGAGATTCCTGAAGAAACCTACTACAAGAAATACGAGCAGAAGGAGTATGAAGATGAATCCTATCAGTCCGAGCTCTCCCAAACCCTGAATATAGTCGTTGTGGGTTCGTTTGAAGTTATTCCACACGGTCATGAAGTCAGGGTTTTCACTCAATACCTGAGGGCTGTAAAGCAGATGATACAACTGAAAGGTCCCGATTCCAGTGCCGAAAGGTATCCTAAGCCGGTTGCTATCGTCGAGTAATTGATAAAGAGAATTATGCCACGCGGAGAAACGCTCCTTCCATGATCCAGACGAAGTCAGAGCATATTCCAGTCTCCCGGCAATGTTTATTCTGCCGTCCCCTGTGAGCGCTGTGGGAGTAAGGTAAAGGACTGAGAGAACAGATACGATCAAAAGCGCAATCAACAGAAAGATTATCGAGAGTCTCCTGAAACTCTTAGCGGCAGGATTATCTGGCAATTCAGGCGCTCTGTTCTTTCTGAATACTGCATAGGCGACTAGAAACAGGATGTTTCCAAACAAGATGGCGGTGATCACTGTTCTTGTCTGAGCGACAAAGACCGAGGCCACCATCGGAACTAGCATAGCAACCATAAGTGTCTTAAGGAACACCTGTCCCCCAAGACTCCTGAAGACTTTCCCCAGAGGCTTTCTGGATATTATGAAGTAGATTATCATTGGGATTGTCATACCCATATAGTCGGAAACAAAGTTCGGATTTCCTATGGTTGACCTTGCAGAGGCTCTGGCGAAGGGTTCTCCCACCTTTCCCAGAATCATATCGTATCCTGCGTAGAAGTTTATAAGTGCGTTTATCGCTACTATAGCTGCACCCACGATGAAGAAGAAAAGCGTTATCTCTATCTTGGTTATGGTATCGAATTTGTTCGATATATATATAGCCGTCAACGATAGAAAAACAGTATAAAGAGCTATTTCAAGAGAGTATCCGAAATACTGCGGATTGTCCATAGATACGGTTATTAGCGAGAGAAGCGCAGAAAGGCCGATTCCCATAAATGCCAGATGAATATAGCCGAATTCTATAGAGAGCTTGCCTTTCTTAAGCAGTGAAGCAACGAATATAACGGCAAACCCCACAACATAAAAGAGATGCTTTGCCGTCGAAGGTTCATGTGTGAAACCCTTAGTCACGAACAACGGTATGAGCAAAGTCATTACAAGATATACGATAATCTCAAAATCGATTGCCTTTCTGGTCTTGTCCATAGATCTCACCTCTTCGTTGCAGTCTGTGTTTTTCTCTGACCAACTTAAAGCCTCTTCCGAGCTCCCGAATGGATTGCAAGAGAGAATAATGCTGGCCCCCCTGAGGTGGCCAGTCTATCGTAGCTAGTCTTTTCAATACCATCTCTGGTACAATAATGCACTTAATTCTGTTTCTTTTTTCTGCTCCTTCGTTTCTTTTTCTTTCCATCCTCACTGTAGTAGTAATAGTAGTGGTAATAGTAGGACGAATTCTTCTCATCAACACCGTTGACGATGACTCCTTTGATTTTCACTCCGACGGTTTTGAGATTCTCAATAACGATTCTTAGTCCGTCCCTTATAGCTCTTCCAGGCTTTACCACAAGTACTATGCCATCGAGTTTGTTCCCGATCAGTGAAACGTCAGAGGTCACAACCGCCGGAGGCATATCTATCAATATTCTGTCGTATCTTTCCTTAAGCTGAGAGAGCAACGTATCCACATTTTTCGACGACAGTACGATCGTAGGATTAGTGGGAAGTGTACCCACTCCAATAAAATCCATGTTCTCCGTGTATCTCTCTATAACGGCGTCGAGACTTGCCCTGCCCATGATCACATCGACTACTCCCTGTGGCTTCTTGCCAGTTCGGAGTAGTTTCTCGACCCGAGGACGTCTCATATCGAAGTCAACAAGGATCACTTTCTGTCCGCTGTTTGCCATGGAGTAGGCCATATTGGCAATCACGAATGTCTTTCCCTCTGTGGGCAGAACTGATGTAACGGCAACTGTTTTTCCCTCCCCCATTGTGAAAGAGAGATTGCTTGCAGCCAGTTTCATAGATTCTGCCGATGGTGCAGTGGGGTTCTTCTCGACATGCATCTCCTCTTTAACGCTATCAATAGTCGGTATTCTGCCTATTATAGGCTGGCGGCTGAATCTCTCAATCTCCTCTTCGGTCTTCAGCGTCTTATCGAGGTATTCCGCAAGGAATACCATAAGCATTCCCAGGAAGATACCAAGAACTCCTCCAATTGCAAGCGAAAGTCTTCTGTTTGGTTTGACGGCACTCTGTGGTAAGGTCGCGGGATCTACAATCGCTGCGTTTCCTACCACCGCGGCTTCACTGATTTTGGCTTCCTCAAGTCTTTCGAGAAGAAGCGTATAAAGACTCTCTTTAACTGTGATTTGCCTCTGCAAATCGAGAAGCTGCTGTTCCTTAAGGGGGAGGCTCCGAAGTTCCGTTTGATATTGATCGCGCATCAGACCTACCGCCAGAATTGAAGCCTCAAGAATCTGGAGATCTGCCTCGGAGGTTATAACTCCCGTAAGAATCTGTTGATAGGCAGGGTTCAAAGTCATTCCCTGACCCGAAGTGATAAACTCATTCTTCACTTCTTCGGCTATAAGACTTTCTGTTTTAGAAATCTCAGTAATCTTTGACCTTACACGGGCATCGGTTACTGGATACTGCTCCTGAAGTGAGGCAAGCTCAACCTGAAGTTTCGACAGACTCTGTCTGAGACTTGTTAGAACCGGATTCACCGAGAAACTCTCGGAAGTTTGAATCCACATCGATTTTACATCTCTCGCACTCGTGCCATCGAATTGATCAAGCATCCCCTGATAGGTGGAGATCTCTGCCTTCTTTTCTTCGGCTGAGATCTTGAGTCCGTTGTACTGCTTGTCATAACTAGATAACATCTGGAAGAGCCAGTCGGCATGCTTGTCTAGAACGTATATCCCTGTTTCTTCTTTGAACTCCTTCAACCTATCGGTTGCTTCTCTAAGATCTCTCTCCAGTAGAGGTATCTGGGCTTCTATGAACTCGCGTTTTCTCGTTAGGTCTCGTTTGGAGAGTTCAGCAAGCTTTCTGTTATAGACTGTTGCGAGAGTGTTGGCTATGTCTCTTGCAAGAGCTCTATCTTTATTCTGAACGGAGACTTTTACAATTCTCGTATCTTTTACTGGCGATACAGTAATCATTCCTGAGATGCTTCTTGTTAGCGATTGGGCTATGTCTCTCTCGGAGTAGCCTTCGGCTAGAAGCCTTTCCTTGGCTTCACCGGAGTATATCCTGTTTACTAGATCCAGTTCTTGGATGATCTCTTCAATGTTAGTACGACTCTTTATTAGCTCTACTTCGGTCGAAATATCTCTCGAGACGGATCCCCCGGTGAGCGAAGTGCTGAAAAGGTCTCCCACTGAGGATTGAGATGTGGGATCAACCTTAATGGTTACACTGGCCTCATAAATTGGTGTTGAGAAGATAAGGTAAATGCCTGTTACGACCACAACTGCCAGAACAATGGCAATGAATAACACCATTCTCTTCTTGAACATTCTGAAAATGTCTTCTAAAGTAAGTTCCCTGTAATCGCTACCCTCCAAATCGCTCACGGGAGCACCTCCGATCACAAATAATAATCATTCATGAACAAGTTATAACTGTCTTTCGAAAAATCGATAATCTCACGATTGTCTCGAGGATAGTGTTTATCACTACCTACGAACTCTATCATGCGATTACGAAAGAGGTCTTCAAACTGCCCGTCTCCATTCAAACTGTCCCAGTTTATCTGAAACAGGACACCAACGTCCTTCAACCTGAATAGATCATCATCAATTCTACTTCTTGAAAAGGGAAAAATCCCCCTCTTGAAGAAGTATCTATACCTCTCAATATGGGCGATGATTACTCTGTAGCCCCTTTCCTGAAGAATACTAATGGCTTCGAACAAATAGGGAGGTCTTGCGTCGGTGGGGAGCTCTATAAGCAACAGATCAGTGCTCCCAAGGGGAATCATCTCCTCCGAGAGCGCTCTAGGGCTTAGAAAAACTTCCGAACCAATCAAGACTTCAACACCTGCAGAGTTAAGATGCGAAGAGTTTTCTTCCCATGAATTCCTTATCTCTGCTATATCAGTTGGCGATCTAGGACAGAAAAGGTGAGGCGTGAGATAAACTCTCTCTGCACCTTTAGATTTCATGGCTTCCAGTATTTCGAGCGACTCTTCAAGCTTCTGACAGCCATCATCGACTCCCGGTAAAAGGTGGCAGTGGCAATCGATATTCATCATATGCGAACGCAGAAGACTCCATCTTCTGTAAGATAGAGAGGAGTGCGTTCTTCCCTCCTTTTACGTAATGGTAAGGAGCTGGATCTCTCCAGCCCCGTGTAGGCTAACATATAGCCTACCTCCTTACGGAGTAATCTTCCTATCGCCAATGTTATCCGACAGTCTCTCGTTAGCAGCACTGTCCCTACCCATCAGGACTGTTTAACCACCAACCGCAGAGCGTAAGACTTGGGAACGCATCCTACGGTGCCTATACATTTGCCGATAACGTAGTGCTCGAAACACTCAGGCTAGTCAAATAGAGCTTTACAAGCACCAGCCTTCTATAAGCGGTGGGGTTGTTGACTTGTCCCTCACTTAAAGATTCCAACGGCCGAATTAACAATACTAAGTGACGAAGCCACAATTGCCATTATATCCTTGATGTTCACTATCGGGGACTGCGGGATATAGATAATATTGCCAGGCAATAGT
>Ga0334884_1001444_pt1 | contig 35153 bp, 23 predicted proteins | sample GraSluR1_MG_7_FD_207215 | JGI IMG/M metagenome (GOLD analysis project Ga0334884, IMG submission 207215) | Sludge microbial communities from methane-producing bioreactor in Wageningen University, Netherlands - Granular Sludge_12_05 R1 | ecosystem: Engineered > Bioreactor > Anaerobic >... | reverse complement strand
CAGATCGCCGGACGCTTCGACCTGGCCTATGTGGCGTGGAATGCCGCGGACTTCGCGGACTTCGTGATCCAGAGGCCCACACAGTTGGCCCCCGGGGCGGTGACCTGGCACTACTCGGAGGTCCTCGCCTCCGTGCCGGCGCACAACTGGCTGCTTGCTCTGAATGGATAGGGCCGCGAGGCCTCAAGGCGATGAGCACGGCACGGAGGCTCGCTTCCGGTCGGTGTCACGGCCGGGCGGCGATCGCGCCGGGCGAGCCGCCTGCGAACGGCGGTCAACGGCGGCGAACGGCCCCTGAACCCGCTTGAGGTGTCGGCGAGCGCGCCCATGGAGGCGTCTGCCCGTCGCCGCTATCCCGTCCTCGCACGCAGGAATCCGTGGTCCTGCGCGGAAACCTATGGGTATCCAGGCCGATCCCTGCCGGGGAGAGAGGCTCCCTATGGTCACCGCTATTGTCCTTATCAAGACGGAAGTCGGCCGCACGCCCGAGGTCGCTCAGGCCCTGGTGGAGACGGAAGGTGTGGCCGAGGCGTACTCGGTCGCCGGGCTGTACGATATCGTGGCCATCGTCAAGGTACACGACTACGATGACATGGCCGAGATCGTTCCCGGCCGCCTGGCCCAGATCAAGGGCATCGCCGAGACGCACACGCTCATGGCCTTCAAGCGCTACTCCGAGAAGCTCATGGAGCGCATGTGGGAGATCGGTTTCGCCGAGAGTCGGCCCAAGTGAGCCGCGCGCACTGTGCGGCCGGGCCGGCCCCGCCGGGCCGCCCAAGTCCTGTGCCAACCGAAACGTTTCTGAGGTGATTGCTCGTGCCTGACGTCGTCTGCCTGGGAATACTGGTTGCCGATGTGTTCGGCCGCCCTGTCAATGAATGGCCCGAGCGGGGCCGGCTGTCTCTCGTCGATGAGATCGGCATCGGTATCGGAGGCTGTGCCGCCAATACGGGCCTGGCACTGCTCAAGCTCGGCGGCGATGTGGGGATCATGGGCAAGGTGGGCAGCGACGGTTTCGGCGATTTCGTGGCCGAGACCCTCAAGACCCACGGCGCCGACGTCTCGGGGGTGCTTCGCGACGCAGAGGTGGGCACTTCGGCCACCATGATCATGATTGACGACGCCGGTGAGCGCACCTTCATCCACTACATCGGCGCGAATGCCCGGGTCAGGCCCGAGGAGCTGGACCTCAACGCCATCTGTGCCGCGAGGGTGTTCCACTTCGCGGGGGCTCTGGTGATGCCGGGCTTCGACGGCGAGCCGGCCGCCTCCGTACTGAAGGCCGCCAGGGAAGCGGGAGTAACCACCTCCGTCGACACCGTCTGGGACGCCACCGGCCGCTGGATGGAGCTGATGGCTCCGCTGTTTCCCTATACCGACGTGTTCCTCCCCAGCCTCTCCGAGGCCGCCGAGATCACGGGCAAGACCGACCCCGCAGATGTGGCCGCCGCCCTCATCGACCTCGGCGTCGGCACCGTCGGCCTCAAGCTCGGCGAGAAGGGCTCCTACGTGCGCCGCGGCGACGAGATCGTCCGGGCCCCCGCCTACCCCGTGACCCCGGTGGACGGCACCGGCTCGGGTGACGCCTTCGTCGCGGGCTTCCTCCGCGGCATGCTGGCCGGATGGGACCTGGAGAAGACCACCCGCTTCGCCAACGCCGTGGGCGGCCTGTGCACCACAGGCATGGGCACCACCGCCGGTCTCCGCGACTTCCAGGGCACCATCGACTTCCTCATCGAGCATGACGGCGACTACTGGGGATAGCCGCCACTCCGGGAACAGGAGAGCCGACGGGTGGCGAGGCCTTCGTGGCTCGCTCACCCTGTGCCCGGCTCTTTGGCCTCCCGGCGTCTGAGTGTGGGGCAAAGGTGGGTATGGCCCTGTGCCTTCACTTGTCCCGCGCCTCTGGCGGCAAGACTGAACACTGTCGGCACCGGCGACGTCTACGACGGATGACAGCCACCGGGAGGGCAGGCTATCTGCTTTGGCTGTCGTCCCCCCTTTGCGGTACACGGCACGCGCTCTGCAATGAGGATACTCTTGTAGAGGAGGCGCTATCGTGACCGCATCCAGCCCACTTCCGCTGTTCGCAGTCCTGCTCGTCGCCGTGCCCTTCCTGGCTTCACAGGCCCTGGGTGCCATGGTCGCCGTCCCGGTGCCCGTGGCCGGTCTGCCTTTTTGCCCCGTGATGTCTTCCGACCTTCTGCAGTCCTTTGGTGTCCGTGGCGGTGCCGCTCCGCAGGCTCCGGCGACCCCGGAGGAGACGCGACCTGAGGCCCTCGCTCCGGTGCCCGACGCCGCCGCGGCAGGCGCCCGCTCCGCTCCGCAGTACGCTCCGCGGCTGCGGGACCTTGACGAAGCGTGGCCGGACAGCTCCGAGCACAGAAGCCTGCGGGCTTCATTGCTGCGCCAGAAGCGGGCCGAGTACGGCTATCCGCCCGAGGGGCCCGCAGGTTCGGAACTGCTACCTGAGGACGCCATCCCCTATCCCGAGCGCGGGGCGGCGCAACCGGCTCCGCTTGGCCCGCAGGCCGATGACGCGCCCGCCTGGCAACGCCGCGGGGGGCCGCTGGCCGGAAGTGGCTGGCGCTATCGCCAGCCACGGCGCTCGGGGGACGCCGTCTTGCCCGGAGACGGCCGGGGCCGCGGTTATCTCCGACGCTATCGCCCCCCCACCGAGCCCGATCAGGCACCCGGTTCCGTCGGCCCTCGAGCCTTGCCGCACCGTGAGTCCATGGAGTATAATGGACCCTGGCCGTGGGAGCTGGAAGAGGGAGCCGAGCCGGCTCCCGACGAGACCGAGGAGATGCAGCTCCGTCTGCGGCCCGTCGCGCCCGGCACGCAGGTAGTGCTCTGCGGCGGTGCGGTCAGGTAGTGTCTCTCGGCGAAGCGAAGTCCTCGGCCGCGCCTCTGGTTCCGAACGCGTGGGAAGAGTGCCGTCACGGTCTTCCGCACGTGTTGCCGCCGCGAGAGAGATTCGACTGACCGACGGACGTCACCCGTCCACGCAGGTTCGACGGTGCCCGGGGACTTCACGGACAAGCCCATGGCGCCCACATCGACGTGACGGCGCGGGCGGACAAAGGGCTTGCAAATAAGGTAACTACGTTATATAATCTGAGCCGGATCTCACCACGCGGATGAAGGAGCACTTGCATGTCGCTTAAGGAGAAAGTAGAGGAGGCCCTGGCTCAGGTGCGTCCGGCGCTGGAGGCCCATGGTGGCAATGTGAGCTTGATCGATGTGCTGGACGACGGCACAGTGCAGGTAGAGCTGGAGGGGGCCTGCAAGGGCTGTCCGATGTCACAGATGACGCTAACGATGGGCATCGAGCGCCACCTGAAGGAGGCACTCCCTGAGGTGACCTCCGTGCAGAATGTCTCGGGTCCGTCGAGCCGGTAGCGGCCGGGAGCATTGAGGACGGAAAGAGCGCTGAAGACGGGGGCAGCCATGCCCCCGTCCAGCGGCGTTTGTGCATGAGGTCAGAGGGGCGCCGGCCTCGCACGGAGGCCCCCGTCCGCGACCTGTCAGTTTCCACGACCGCCAAGAGCGGGCCAGAGGTGATGGCAGATGAAGTTCTTCCTCGACACGGCGAACGTTGACGAGATCAAGCAGGGCATGGACTGGGGTCTTGTGGACGGCGTCACGACCAACCCCAGCATCGTGTTCAAGGAGGGTCGGGACTTCGAGGAGGTTGTCAAGGAGATCGCCTCCATCGTTCCGGGCCCCGTCAGCGCGGAGGTCGTCAGCGTCACCGCTCCGGAGATGATCGAGGAGGGCAAGGCGCTGGCCAAGTGGGCGCCGAACATCGTGGTCAAGATCCCCCTGATCCCCGAGGGCATCAAGGCGGTGTGTGCCCTGAAGGCAGAGGGGATCAAGACCAATGTCACCCTGTGCTTCTCGGCGAATCAGGCGCTCCTGGCGGCGAAGGCCGGCGGCAGCTACATCTCGCCCTTCGTGGGCCGTCTGGACGATGCAGGCAATGACGGGATGAAGCTCGTCGAGGAGATCGCCACGGTCTACGAGAACTACGACTTCAGCACCGAGATCATCGTCGCCAGCGTCCGCAGCCCGATGACCGTTTTGCAGGCCGCGCTGATCGGAGCCGACATCTGCACCATGCCCTTCAAGGTCCTGGAGCAGATGTTCAAGCACACACTGACCGACCGCGGGCTGGAGAGCTTCCTGTCCGACTGGGCGAAGTTCAAGGGCGCCAAGTAGCCGCAACGCTCGGGCGGGCAACTCGCGATAGGACGTCGGGGCGACCTCTCCCAGGGTCGCCCCGATTGCTGTGGGCGGGGGAGTCGGCGAGTCACGAGGCGGCGCGTCGCGAGTCACGAGGCGGCGCGTCGCCAGTCAACGACCAACGGCAAGGGCGTCGACGGCTACGGCGGCAACGGAGTGGAGGGCAACGGAGCCGACGACAGCCGCGTCTACGGCCGAGGGCCGCCGGGTTCGGCCGGCCGCCACGCTCACACGGGCCACCCAAAGAGGTGACAAGAAACAGCCATGAGCAAACACGCCGATGCAGTTCGTTCCCTGTGCGCGGCCATCCCCTCGTTTGACAGGGTGGCGGCGGAGGCCGCCGGGCGACGCCAGGCGAGTCTGACCAAGCCCCCCGGGAGTCTGGGGCGGCTGGAAGAGCTTTCCGTCGCGCTGGCGGGCATGACGGGAGAGCAGCGTCCGCACGTGGAAAGCAGCGCCATCTTCACCTTCGCCGGCGATCACGGCGTGGTTGCCGAAGGTGTCAGCGCTTTCCCGCAGTCCGTAAGCGTGCAGATGGTGGCCAACTTCCTGGCCGGTGGGGCGGCGGTGAACGTACTGGCCCGATTGGTGGGCGCCCGTGTGGTGATCGCGGACCTCGGCCTGGCCGGCGAGGTGCCCGGAGACACAACAGAGCTGAGGGCTCTGCGGGTGGCGAACGGCACGGCGAACATGGCCGTAGGTCCGGCGATGACGGCAGGGCAGATGTGGCAGGCGGTGGCCGCGGGCGCCGCGCTGGTGGAGGAGGAGGCCGTCCGTGGCCTGGACCTGGCAGGGACCGGAGAGATGGGCATCGGCAATACCACCGCGGCCACCGCCATCCTGGCGGCCTGCGGCGGGGACGACCCGGCGGCCATCACCGGGCCCGGCACGGGACTGGACCGCGCCGGGATGGGGCACAAGGCCGAGGTGATCCGCCGGGCGCTGGAGGTCAACAGGCCCAATCCGGACTGCGCCTGGGACGTGCTGCAGAAGGTGGGCGGCTTGGAGATCGCCGGACTGGTGGGGGTCATACTGGGCTGTGCCGCGCGGCGCATCCCCTGCGTGATCGACGGGTTCATCTCCACTTCGGCGGCCCTGGTGGCGACCCGGGCCTGTCCGGCGTCGCTACAGTTCCTGTTCGCCGGTCATCGCTCCGCCGAGCCGGGGCACGACCGCATGCTCGAGCTCATCGGCCTGCGGCCCATCCTCGACCTCGACATGCGGCTGGGCGAGGGAACCGGGGCGGCTTTGGCCTTCACCATTCTGCGGGCCGCGGCGCGCACCCTGGACGGAATGGCGACATTTGCCGACGCAGGGGTGGACGACAGACTGTGATGCCCATCGAGCTGACCAACTTCACCGTCTGGGGTCGGCAGTGGTTTGCGGACGGCTGGGAAGGCCTGCGTCGCTTCTGCTCGGAGCAGGAGATCCACGGCATCGAGCTTCTGGCCACCGGAGCCACGGCCGAGACGGCGCCGCCGGCGGACCTCATCGCGGGCGTTCATCTGCGCAGCCTCGGAAGCTGGCTCCCTCTGGTTGGTCTCCAGGTGCCGTGCTACGGCGAGGCCGGCAGGCGCTATCAGGCGGTCGCCGACTATTCGGAGCTGGTGCGCCTGCGGGCCGACGAGCTGCGCCGGGCGGCCTTCTGCGAGCCGGCATATGCCGTGTGGCATGCCAACTACGCCCTGGCACCGGACACACCGCGGCCGGCTCAGACGCCCGGTAACGAGGGCTTCCTGGAACTGCTCAGTCGCCTGGTGCGGGATGTCCTCGGCGAATATGAGCCCCCGTTTGCCCTGGTCTTCGAGAACGCCTACGGGATCGGGCTCGATCCCGAGGAGTCCGGAACGGCCGCGGGTTTCGTGCGCTCGCTGGGAAAGGCCGATGCGGGCCTGTGCCTGGACACCGGTCATCACCTGAACCGCCTGCGCCAGATCGGCCGCGAGGACGCCGCCTGCCGCGAGCTACTGCGCATCGCGGCGGGGCTGGAGCGCAATGGCGCGCAGGCCCGGGTGGTGCACCTGCACTGGACCCCGCCCCAGATGGTGCCTCCGCAGGATGGAGGCACAGAGCCGGGCGACTTCTTCGCCGCGGGCGACCAACACCGACCGCTCACCGACCCCCATGTGGCGCAGGTTATCTCCGCTCTGGCGCCGAAGTATCTCGTGCACGAGATGGGGGCCATGTCGCTTGCAGAACACGCCGCCTGGCTGCGGGCGCAGTCGGCGGCGGCACGAGGGAATGCAGATGCCCGGTAGTCTGACCTTCATCACCGGCGGCGCTCGCTGCGGCAAGAGCGGCTTCGCCGAGCAGTTGGCCCGCGCCCATCGCGGCCCGGTGGCCTTCGTCGCCACCGCCTCGGTGCAGGACCGTGAGATGACCGAGCGCGTGGCGCGTCACCGCGCCCGCCGGCCGCTGGAGTGGACAACGCTCGAGTGCGCCGGCAACATCTCCGCCACCGTGGAGCAGGCCGCCGAGACCCATGCTCTGGTTCTCGTCGACTGTATCGGCATGTACCTCTCCGGACTGCTGCCCCCCGAGGTCTCGCAGGGGGAGACGGTCCCGGCGGCCGTCGGTGACGAGCTGGATCACCGCATCGATGTGGAGATGACCGACCTCGTCGGCGTCATGCAGGGGGGCCACAGCGACTTCATCGTGGTGAGCAATGAGGTGGGCTCAGGGCTGGTGCCGCCCTATCCGGCGGGACGGGCGTTCCGCGATGTGCTGGGCAGGGCCAACCAATTCCTGGCCCGCAAGGCCGACTACGCCTTCCTCGTGGTGGCCGGTCAGGTGCTGGACCTCAAGGCCCTGGGGGCCTCCCAGTTCCCGTGGGAGATCGGGCACTGATGCGCGGGCTGTGGGCGGCGCTGGGTCTACTCACGACGCTCCCTGTACCGCCGCGGTGGCCGGGGAAGGCCCCGGTGCCGCCGCGGGCGATGCTGTGGTGGTTCGTGCCGGTGGGCGGGCTCATCGGAGCGATCGCGGCCGGGGTGGCCTCCTTGGCCTGGCACGTGCTGCCCTGGTCGGCGGCGGCGACACTCGGTGTGCTCACACTCGTGGCCGTCAGCGGCGGCCTCCACCTCGACGGCTTCATGGACGCCTGCGACGGCCTGGGCTCCAGAGCGCCCGGAGAGCGGGCTCTGGAGATCATGAAGGACCCCAATACGGGGGCCTTCGCCGTGCTCGGATGTCTGTGCCTGCTGATCCTGAAGGTGGCGCTGGTAGCGGGGATGGCGCCGTGGCAGGGCGTGGTAGCCCTCGGCCTGGCCCCGGTCTGCGGCCGGTTCATGCAGCTAGTTGTGATGCAGGGCCATGCCTACGCCCGGCCCGAGGGCGGCATGGGAGCGGCGTTCTTCTCCGCCGTGACCGCCCAGCAGGCGCGTATCTGGACTCTGCTCACCGTCCTGGCGCTCGCCTGCGGCGGCCCTCCCGGACGCATTGGAGCCATCGTGGCGATCGGGGGCGTCCTTCTCTTCGCCCACGTCGTCAACCGCCGTCTGGGCGGGCACACCGGCGACACCGTGGGGGCCTGCTCGGAGCTGGCGGAGCTGCTGTTCATCCTCGGCTTCGCCGCCGCGGCGCACGGAATCGTGTGGTAGGAGGCCGCGGCCGTGCCGCCATTGCACTGGCGAAGCCTCGCCCCAATCTGACCAGCACGGCGCGGAGGCTCGCCTCGGGTCGCTGCCACGGCCAGGCGGCCGTTCGGCCGGTCAAGATCCTCCAGCCGGGATGGAAACTCAGATTATGCAGGTTCCGGGCAGGCGCCGATTCACGTCACCTCACCCCCCGGCCCCCCTCTCGGCGTCTCTTCGAGCCGCTTGTACTCCGCCAAACGGCCGGCGGAGACGGGAGGGGGGGGGGAAAGGCAGTACTTCGACCGTTCCGGACGTGGGAATGGCGAAATGTGGCCCCAGTGCGTTCATGCATAATGTCAGAACTCCTGACATGCCATGCCGGGGGCGGCAGGAAGCCCTGGTAGAAGTGGCTTCGCTGGGCCACCATTTCGGGAGATGAATGTCTATTCCGCAGTCAACTCAGACTGCCCGACCTACCCAGAGACCGACTGGCGCCTCCACTTCGAAGTCAGGGATGACGAAGACAGACATCCCGCAACTACTGCGTGTCAGGAGTTCTGAATGTGAGTGGAAAGCGCGACCTGCGACTTCACAAACGGCAAGATGGCGACGTCAGGGCTTGCCTCAGACGCCCAGGCGTGCGCCCGTATGCGCAGTCAGTCGCATGCAGGGGGCGAACCGGGGCGAGGACGCCCTCTGTCCGCGACCCCGGCGTTCTGTCTCAATCCAGGGAGGTGTCCAGATGCGTGCTCTTCTGGTGCTGACGGCGACGCTGTTGCCCGCCCACCTGTGGGCGCAACCGCAGACACTGATCGAGTGGACCTTCGACACCCCGGGCGATACTCAGGGCTGGGTGGCGGCCAACCACATCAACGACCTGCGCGCCGAAGGCGGCGCCCTGCAGGGCCGGATCATGGACTGGGACCCCTTCACTCGCGGCCCGCAGTTCGAGATCGCCGCCAGCCCCTGGCAGCGCGTGGATATCCGGCTCAAGACCGATGTGGGCGGCGATGCGGAGCTTTTCTGGACCAACACCACGGACAGCCCCTACGGCGGCTTTTCACCCGGGAAGGAGACGCACTTCTCCGTGGTCGGCGACGGAGAGTGGCACGAGTACCAGGTCTTCCCCTTCTGGCACAAGGAGGGCAAGATCATCCTGCTTCGCCTGGACCTTCCTCGGCCCGCCGAAGCGGAGATGGGGCAGAAGACCTTCGCCGTGGACTGGATCCGTATCGTCGATCTGGGCACCCCGACGGGGCGCACCACCGACGCCACGTGGGACTTCTCTCAGGCCCTGCACGGCTGGAGCCCCTCGCGCGGCGCCTCGGTGGAGGCCACGGCCGAGGGGATGCAGTGCCGCAACGGCGACAGCGCCGACGCCTTCGTGATGAGCCCGCCCCTGGATTGCCCGCTGGAGGCACACCTGTGGGCCTCGGTGGAGATGAAGCTCGACCGCGGCCAGGCGGCATACATCAGGTGGGTGTCTTCCGATCACAATGGGTGGTTCCAGGCGAAGATACCGGTGCGCGCCGATGGGCAGTTCCACACCTACAACATCGACCTGTCCTCGGAGAAGACCTGGACGGGCAGCGCGATCGCGCTGGGGCTGACGCCCTCCAACGCGCCGGGTGCCACCGCCGTCGTGCGACGCCTGACACTGGCCGAGGACCCTCAGGGCCCGCCGGACGTGGAGTGCACCTATGTGGGCCTCGAGGACGCCATCACGCGGGCCGGTAACCGGATGTCTCTCATCCTGCGCCTGAGCAACCGGGGCGGAGAGACCGCAGGCGACCTGCAGATCGCCGATCTGCAACTGCCCGCGGGGGTGTCGGTGGCCCAGGAGGGCGACTGGCGCACCCTAGCGCCGGTGGAGCCGTTCATCGATGAGGACCACCGCATCTTCCTGCAGGCCGATGAGCCGGTGCGGGGTGAGGCGAGGGTGGTCTTCTCTGGTCGCGGCGCACCGGCCGAACCCGCCGCGGGGCCGGTCGTCATCGAGCCGGGCCTGAACCTCCCCAGGGCCGACTACGTGCCCGAGCCGCGGCCCGCGGAGACGGACTACGAGATCGGCGCCTTCTACTTCCCCGGCTGGTCCACCGCGGACCGCTGGGCCCCGATCCGCCGCGTGGCTCCGGAGCGCAAGCCCGTGCTGGGATGGTATGACGAGGCCAATCCGGAGTGCGCCGATTGGCAGATCAAGTGGGCGGTGGAGCACGGCATCAGCTTCTTCATGGTGGACTGGTACTGGAGCGCCGGCAGCCGCCACCTGGAGCACTGGCTCCACGACGCCTACATGAATGCCCGCTATCGCAAGTACTTGAAATGGTGCGTGATGTGGGCCAACCACAATGCCCCCGATACGCACTCAGAGGAGGACCAGCGCGAGGTCACCCGGTACTGGATCGACAACTACTTCGGGATGGACGAGTACTATCGCATCGACGACCGGCCGGTGGTGATGATCTGGAGCCCCGGGAACATGCGCCGCGATATGGGCGGGACCGAGGGCGCCAAGAGGCTGCTGGACATCTCTCAAGAGATGGCCAAGGCCGCAGGCTACAAGGGCATCACCTTCATCGCCATGGGCGACCCGCTGGACCCCAAGCCGCTTCAGGTGCTCAAGGACGAGGGCTATGAGATGACCTCGCAGTACCACTACATGGAGCACATGGGGCTGGCCGAGGACCCGCGGCACTATCCCTTCGAGCTTGTTGCGCGCACCAGCTACGATTGGTGGACCAAGCGGCTGGAGGCCAATGTTCTGCCCTCCTTGCTGAACATGGCCACCGGCTGGGACGACCGTCCCTGGCACGGCGACCGTGGGATCGTGGTCTATGGCCGTACGGTGCCGCTGTTCCGCAAGATCTGCGAGGATGCCAGGCGCTTCGCCGACGAGAACGAGATCAAGATCCTGGGCCTGGCGCCGCTGAACGAGTGGGGGGAGGGCTCCTACCTGGAGCCCTGCAAGGAGTTCGGGTTCGAGATGTACGAGACCCTGCGGGATGTGTTCTGCCGCGAGCCCGCGGAGGGCTGGCCGCCGAACATCGCGCCGGCGGACGTGGGCCTGGGGCCCTACGACCTGCCCGAGGTCAGAAGAGAGCTCCGCACCGCCTGGGACTTCAGCGACGGCATGCAGGGCTGGGGCGCGCTGATGGGAGTGACCGGCCTGCGGGTCGAGGAGGGAGCTCTGCACTTCACCACCACCTCGCGCGACCCGGCGGTGGGCGTATCCCTGAGCCGTGTGGCGGCGGACCAGTTCCCCTATGTCATCGTGCGCATGCGGGTGGAGAACCTGCAGAAGGACGATCAGGCCCAGCTCTTCTGGGCGGGGGTCACCTCCCCGATCAGCGAGGTCAACAGCGTGCGCTTCGATCTGGTCAATGACGGGCAGTACCACACGTACGTGCTACCCGTGGGCGACAACCCCCGCTGGCGCGGGAGACTGCAGTCGCTCCGGTTCGATCCCTGCGGCGCCGAGGGTGTGCGGGTGTCCATCGAGCAGGTGCGCCTGAGCGAGACGGCGCAGTAGGCAGGGGGTCTGTGCTCCCGGCGATGTCCATGCGTGGCGCCGCGCGAAGTCAGGCCTTCCGGCGTGGTGCCGGCTCCGACACAGGCGCCCCCGCAACTCTTGCCCGCGTCTCCCCCATTGCTTACCGTGTCCTTGCGGCTTGAGGGAACCGGGGCGCGGGACCATGGGTTTGTACGGGTGGGTGATTGCGCATGGCGGAAATACTCATTGTCGATGACGACCCGGGCGTGGTGGAGCTGCTGTCGATGTACCTGCGGAAGTCCGAGTTCTCGGTGCGCTCCGCCGACAGCGGCCCCGCATGCCTGGACGCCATCGACAAGCGACGGCCGGACCTGATCCTGCTGGACATCATGCTCCCGGGCATGGACGGGTATGAGGTGCTGCAGACGCTGAAGGACAAGCACAGCATCCCGACGATCTTCGTCTCAGCGCGCGATGACGAGGTGGACCCGATTCTGGGCCTGGAGTTCGGCGCCGACGACTACATCACCAAGCCTTTCAACCCGCGGGAGGTGGTGGCGCGGGTGAAGGCGGTCTTGCGCCGCTCCGCCGCCGCGGCCGCCGAGGCGGGCACGCGCCCCCTGCGCTATCCGGGCTTCGAGCTGGACCCGGACACTCGGGAGGTGCGGGTGAAGGGCACTGAGGTGGCCCTGACGCCGCGGGAGTTCGACATCGTCGCCCTCATCGCCGCCCGTCCCAGGCACGTGTTCTCACGCCCGGAGATCCTCCAGACGATCTGGGGCTACGATTCGGACTACGGCGACTATCGTACCGTGGACACGCACATGAAGCGAGCCCGCCAGAAGCTGACCCAGGCGGGGATGGAGACCTGCGTCATCGAGACCGTGTGGGGGACCGGGTATCGCTTCGTGGTGCGCGAGCCCCAGGGCGGTTCGGGCGCATAGGTACCGCCGCAACACCGCGGCCCTGGGCGGCCCCGCCTCGGCCCTGCACCCCATAGCCCTCGACAGGCGGACATGCTGCATACCCTCTCGACGCGACTTCTGCTCACCCATCTGCTGGTGGCCGTGGTGGCCCTGGGCCTCGTCGGCGCGCTGACGATGTCGCTGTTCCGCTACTACTACGTGGAACAGACCCAGAGTGCGCTGGTCCGGGCCGCGGAGGACCTGGCATCCTCCGTGGCCCGGGTCATGAACGACCCGGATGGGGCCGAGAAGATCACGCTCATCACGCGGGCCGCCAGCCGGTCTGTGGACGGGCGCGTCTGTGTGTTTGCCGGCGAGCAGGCCCACCTGCTGGCCAGCAGCGAGACGCGGCGGTCCGCAGAGCCCCACGCAGGCGGGGCGGCCCCGACCTGCGACCCGGCCGCCACGGCGCGCATCGAGGACACCCAGGTTCTGTGCTATCCCGGACCGGTGATCTCCGTGGCGGCCCCGATCACCGATCCCCAGACCGGCGAGCGTGCCGGGGTGCTGCTGATGCGGCGGCCGCTGCACGAGGTGGAGCACACGTTGCGCCTGGCCTGGTACCTGTTTGCTCTCTCGGGCGGCGTGGCGGCGGCGCTGGCCCTGCTCCTGGCGGCCCTGGTGTCCGGGGCCATCGCCCGCCCGCTGGGGGACATGGCGCAGACAGCGGCCAGGTTCGCCGAGGGCGACTTCGAGGCCCGCGCGGAGCGCCGGGGACCGCTGGAGCTGCGCACCGTGGCCGCCAGCCTCAATCACATGGCCGCGGCCCTCTCCCGGGCGTTCTCGGAGCTCTCCGGAGAGCGGCAGCGCCTGTCGGACATCCTCGCCAGCATGGAGGAGGGCGTGCTGAGTGTAGACCGTCAGGCCTGCGTGACCCTGGCCAACGCCGGCGCCCGGCGTCTTCTGGCGAATGATGCCGAGGCACTGGAGTGCATCCCGCTGGCGGAGCTGCTACCCGATGAGGACCTCCTGGAGGGTGTTGGGCGGCTGCTGGCCGGGACGGCCCAGCGCTGCTCTACGGTCCTGCAGGACGGCGAGCGCACGCTGCGGGTAAGTGCCGCCAGGGTAGACGCCCCCGAGGGCGGCGCGGTGCTGCTGGTCACCGATGTCACCGAGGCGGAGCGCCTCGAGCGCCTGCGCCGAGAGTTCGTCGCCAACGCCTCCCACGAGCTGCGCACCCCGCTCACCTCGGTGGAGGGCTTCCTGGGCGCTCTCGCCGACGGCACGGCGGACACGGAGGAGGAGCGCCTGCGCTGCGTCCGTATCGCCCGGGAGCAGGCGCAGAGCATGCGGCGTCTGGTGGATCAGTTGCTGGATCTCTCGCGCCTACAGGCCGGGGTGCTTCCCTTCGACTACCAGGAAGTGAACCTCCCGCAGCTCGTGGCCGCGGCCATCGATGCGCTCTCACACCAGGCAGCACAACGGGGCGTCGGTCTGGCGCTGGACGGCGGGGGCCCGGATGACGAGGCGGTCGTGGCGGAGGCCGACGGCGACAGGGTGATGCAGGTCGTCGTGAACCTGCTGGCCAACGCGCTGCGCTTCTCCCCGGCCGGGTCGCGGGTCGAGGTGAGGGTGGAGCCGGCAACGGGCGATGGGCCGGTGACGGTCACTGTCCGGGACCACGGGCCGGGGATCGCCGAAGCGGACCTGCCCCTGATCTGGGATCGGTTCCACAAGGCGGACAAGGCCAGACAGCGCACGGACAGCGGCGCCGGCCTTGGGCTGGCCATCGCCCGGGAGATCGTGGTGGCGCACGGCGGCGAGGTGTCCGCGGCCAACGCCCCCGACGGCGGCGCGGTGTTTGGCTTCACTCTGCCGAGGCGGCAACCCGCCGAACCACAGCGGGACGCAGAATCCTGTCCCTGAACAAAGCCTCGCGTACTGCTTTCAGAGCCGCCTCCGCCGCCGCGGCCTCGGCCTCCTCGAGACCCCCTCTGCCGTAGGCCGCCCGCAGATACGCGGCCACGATGGTGGACAACTCCGGGGCAACCGGTGAGGTGGCTGCGGGCAGGGACTCCAGGTACTCCAGGGGTGCCTGGGAGTCCTCGTGTGGCACCCCCCACTGCTCCATCCAGCGCAGCAACTGCCGGTAGGCGAAACGCGCCCTGGCCTCGGGCGTGGCACCCCGGCGCCCCAGGGACGTGGCGGTCCGCCGCCTGTGTCGGCTCAGCGCCAGGGCGCCAAGCAGAGCCAGTGTGGCCGCCGCCAGCGCTCGGCCTACCCCGGCATAGCGCTGCAGCGGGGCGCTCAGCCGAGCCCACAGAGGCGCCAGAGCTTCGGTGAGGGCCTCCCACAGTGCCGCCGGGCTGTACCGCTGCTGCTCATCCAGAGGCGGGGTGGGCTCGAAGGACTGCCAGCCCCGGCCCTCGATGAAGGCCTCCGCCCAGGTGTGCGCGTCCTTGGCCCGCACCTCGTACAGGCCGGAGTCGATCTGCAGCTCTCCGGGAACGAAGCCACCCACCAGTCTGGCCGGGATCCCCAGGGTCCGGCACATCACCACCATGGCCGAGGCGAAGTGCTGGCAGTAGCCGCTCTTGGCCTCGAACAGGAAGTGGTCCACGAAGTCGGCGTTCCGCGGCCGCGGCTCCGGTCGGGTGTCGTACTCGTACTGCTGGATCAGGAAGTTCTGGACATTCAGGGCGGTCTCGTACTTGTTGCGGGCTCCGGCCGCCGCCGCCGCGGCCAATTGCCCCACGCGCGCCGGCAGGTGCCGCGGCAACTGGAGGTAGGTGGCGGCGATCTCCGGCGGCAGTGGCGGGCTGCGGTCGGTTCGCGGAGCCGGTCCCTGAACCGGCACCAGCGAGACCACCTCATACGAATCGCCGGCCCGCACGTACCCCGAGCAGTGGACCACACCGGCCTCTCCCATCTGGATGCCGAAGACGGGGGCCCTCACCTCGGTGACGAGAAACAGCCCCGGCAGGGCGCTGCTCAGGTAGGTGCGCAGATGGAATCTCTGAACCACCCGAATCGCGCCCTGCTCCCGGTAGCCTGAGACTCTGGCCGGATCGGAGACCCACGCCGTTCCCTCGCGACGCACCTTGCCCTTCCTGCCGCGCGGGATCTTCCACGCGTCCCCCTCGTAGGTCGCGTACACCTGCTGGCGCCAGTTCTCACCGCGCTCGCACTCCACCAGGAAGAGCACCCTGTTGCCGTCCGGCGGCGTCCGTCCGTCCAGCTCGATCAGCGGCTCGGGGGAGTAGTCGAACCTCTCCGCTACGAGGTAACGGGCCACGTACCGGGCCAGGCGCTCATTGAGCCGCCGCCCGAAGTCGCTGGAGGCCCTGAAGTAGGAAGCGCCGGCGCTGGCCAGAGCCGCGGCGATGAGCACCACGGCCGCAATGGTCTGCCAACTGTTCACGGCGGCACCGGCGCGCGGCCCGCGCTCCCACACCACGCGACGGACCCGCTGCACCGCCCGCCCATTGGTGGCGCGCACATCGGCGTTCTCGGCGGCCAGCAGGTACACCGAGCCCAGGACGACGATGGCCGCGCCGCTGACGCCCGCAGGCGTCAGCGGCGTCACCAGCACCAGGATCACGCAGGAAACCGCCGGGATGATGGTGAGCACATGGTCGGTGAGCGTGCGGATCGAGAACCCGCGAAACGCCATGACCCAGAGGAAGAACTCCAGCAGGACCGAGTACCGCTCGGCCAGGAGGAAGTTCCGATGGAAGGTGTGAGCCAGGCCCCAGAACTGGAAGACGCCGATCGCCACCGCGGCCAGGAGGCAGGCGAAGTTCACGTGGCGTCGCCGCACCCTGCTGAAGTGGAGGAAATACGCAGCGGGGAAGGCGCACAGGATGACGATGCCCGTGACGAGGATGAACACGCGCTCCTCGATGACGGGGGCGGCCGCCAGCAGCGCGGCCATCATGATGATCCAGGTGACGATGCACAGCCTCAGCCAGCGCCCCGGACTCACGGAGGGCGCCGGGATGTCCCACAGGTCCACCTCGGGGCGGAGGATGCCGACGCGGGCCATGCGCCGGCGGATGCGTTGTCTGAGACCGGATAGTGCGCTCATGTGTTTGCTGGGAGGCCGGCCGGCTCCGGATCGTGCCTCGGGTACGACAGGGTCTCGCGCGAGGTGGCACCGGCGAGTTCACTAAGAGCCGCCGGGATGTCGTCCATCGAGCCGACCTCCACGACCCGCACGTTCCGTGCGCGCAGACGCCCGGCCAGTGCCGCCCTGGCCTCTGCGGACAAGCGTTCGGCGGGCCGGGCAGGCCCCGTTCCCGAGCCGTCGGCGAACAGGACCGTAACCTGTGCCCCACGGCCACTGATGGCAACCAGGGCTTCTTCCAGGTCGGCCTCCGCCGCCGGGGTGATGCAAAACACGCTACCCAGGCGCGGAGAGCGTCGTGCCTGGCCGAGGCAAAGCTCGGCGAAGGTCGGCCCCGTTCGGGGCGCGGCCTGGGCCAGCGCCACGACGGCACGGTCTAGATATGCCTCGCCGCGTGACGGCAGTTGCAGGTCGGCCGGGAGCCCGTGCCCGGCCAGCGTGACCTGGTACTCGCCGCGGACGAACAGAGCCAGCAGCGTCGTCGCCAGCGAGATCGCCGTCTCCGTGGGGGAGAGTGGGCCGGACACGACGTGGTTGGGCTCCCACAGGTCCAGCCAGACGGTCACCTCCGCCCCGCGCCTGTGCCGGTACTGCTTCACCACCAGCTCGCCCGTATGGGCGCTGACCTTCCAGTGCACGTGACGCAGATCGTCGCCCAGGTCAAACCGGCGCACTCCGCGGATGTCCCCGCTGCTGCGCTGGAGCAGTTGGGCCGCCCGCCGCCCCTCGGGAGAGAGCAACTCCCAGGCCACCATGCCTCCCTCCTCGTAACTCCGCGGTAGCCCCAGGAAGTTGTGGTACTCGTCGAAGCGGCGCCTGCGGTGGAAGACCCCGATCGGGTCATTGGCGATGATGGTGAGGTCTTCCACGCGGTGCACTCCCCGGGCGTGGCAGGCCAGCTTGACCTCGAACTCAGACCGCGAGTGCGGCGGCAGTGCCGGGAGCGGGAACTCGTACTCATCACTGGTGGCCGGAACCGTCGTGTTCATCACGTACAGCCGCAGGCTCATGCCGGTACGCGAGATAGCGCCGGCATTCCGTACCGACACCACGGCGAGCACGTCCTGCCCCGCGCGGGCCCGCGTAGCCTCCAGCCGCACCTGGGGGGTGACGCCGCGGATCACCAGACGGGTCATGAAGAAGCAGGCGAAGATCACCGCCAGGCAAATGGCGGCGAACACATACATCCCCACGGCGTCATTGATGGCGCCGATCAGGTAGAAGATGGCACCGGCGCCAAGTAGCAGTTTCAGGTTTCTGGTCATGGCAAAGTGAGCCACTCGCTGGTCTCGAGGCCACCGTCACGGCCGACGGTCCTGGAGGGCACCGGGCGGCAAGGCGACGGCGGCGGGAGGGCGGCACTGCCGAGAGCTCGCCCGTCATGCGTCTTGCGGTTCATCGGCCTCAGTGGGAGCCCGGCCCGGCCTATCCGTCCCCGACGTCCCGGGAGACCACCGCCACGTCGCGGGGCCCGATGCGGAAGCTCAGCACGGCCGTGTCGCCCTCGATCCTCACCGCCGGCGGCTCCCCGGTGAGCTCGTCGGCATAGGTGGCTCCGGGGAAGTGCCGCACTCTCAGCACATCGCCGTCGTACGTCCGGAACCCGGCGTTGAGCACCGTGAAGCAGGTCTTGCCGCGCCCGTCTTGCCTCTCGGCGAAGGCATTGGCATACAGGTCGCGGACCGGCGTGGGGATGAGCGGCGTCGGGTAATCGCCGGCGAAGCACCGCCGATTGGCCCGCAGCACCCTGTGCATCCGGGAGATGTAGGCCCTGGTTTCGGGAGTGAACCAGCGATGGGCGATTCCCTCCAGCCAGATGGCCTCGCCGTTGAACAGGATGCGCTTGACGGCCCCCACGTTGCTCCCCAGCGGCCGGTCACAGGTGATGATGTTGATGGTCTTGAACTGCGGGAAGGCGAAGCGGTACAGGTTGATGTGCGTCGGCGACCACCGATCCGAGGCGCTGGAGATGTTGTAGGTGAAGCTCCCGTCCTGGTAGACGGAGGTGATGTCCGGCGGGCTCTCCTCGGTGTAGAGCGCACAGTCGGGGCCGACGGCCTCCCGGACGCGTCGGGTCATCTCGCGCTCCCCGGGGATGGGACCGGCCGGGATCGGGTGGTCGTGACTCTCGTTGTGGCAAAAGTGCCCCGGACTGGTGAAACCGTACTCGTCGATGTAGAAGCCCACCGCCCCGGACTGCTCCCTGGCCCGGGCGTAGGTGGCCGAAAGGTAGTCCTGCCATTCCCCGACCCAGGAGCAGATGTTGAAGCTGGGGGCGAAGTAGGTGTAGGGCTCCTTCTCGGGCCCCAGCAGTTGCCACTTCTCGCCGTACTGCTTGCCCAGGTTCGACTGCGGGTCCACCAGATAGCCCTCGATGTACAGCCCCACCGGGATCCCCATGTCCTTGACCTCTTGCACCGCGGATCGGAAGTTGTCCACTCCGCCCAGGTAGTCCCAGGGCTCATAGTCGCCGCAGCGGCCGCTTACCGGGTCCCATCCCCAGTCGAACAGGTGCAGATAGTCCACGCCGCCGAAGGCCTCGATGTCGGCGTCGATCACCGTGCGCATGTCGAAGGTCTTGGTGTCTGGATCGAACAGGCCGCTCTTCTCGGGCAGCGCGAAGTGCAGGAAGTGCTGGCGGAAGTTGAACACCTCGCGGAACCACTGCTTGGGCGGCGCCGCCGGTCGGTGCCAGGTCGAGACCCAGCGTAGATAGCGGGCGAACTGCTCGTGCCAATCGCCCTGAGAGCAGCCGATCAGCAGCCGCGGCGTCTCTTGCCCCTCATACGGGGTGAACTCCACGCCCATCGTCACCGCGCCGTCGGCCTTGCGCAGGTTGTGGAGCCGGGGCATGCCGGTGAGGTCCTCGGTGCGCAGGTATACGCCGGCCCCGGCCTGAGGGCCGAAGGCCCCGAATACCTGCAGAGGGCTCAGCCCGCCGTAGGGCTCGCGCAGGTTGATGGGGATGTTGTTGATCACATCTCCCCGGCGGGGCATCCAGTACCACGTGTCTTCCGGGCCGTCGCCGACCCGGACCTGCGCCAACTCCGGGAAGAAGAACTGCGTCCGTGTCTTCTGCAGCCCGGGCAGGCTGCAGGTGGCGCGGAGCTCCACCTCGGGCCCCTCGCCCACACCAACCCACACCGACACCTGAAGAGGCTCGGCGGTTCCATCCTGAGAGAACCGGAGCACGACCCGGCCGTCGGTCTCGCGGGTCACCTCGGTGACGGCAAAGTCCTCGCTGGTGAGGCTCAGCTCGCCGGAGCGGATGCGGAACAGCGGGCCGGGGGCCACGGCCAGCGCGTCACCGCCGGGATGGAGGCTCCGCAGCTCGGCCAGGCGCAGCCCGGCGGACCAATCGAGGCGTAGGGCCATCTCCGCTGTGGTCGCCGTCAGTTGCTGCTCGCCCACGTGGATGCCGGTCGGCACCGCCGGGAGGTCTTCCATCGGGCGCGGCACCTGGATGGCCGGCGCGAACTCCGTCGCCTCCGTGGCGGGTCCCGGACGCTCGCTGAGCGTGGCGGCGATCAGGCCGAAGGCCCCGCGGTGGAAGCCGTCGTGTAGTGCGATGCGCCTGAGGGCCTTCTGTGGGTCCAGCGCCAGGGCGTACAGCCCCAGACCGCGGGAGATGCAGTGGCGGGCCGAGGAGGGCTGGAAGGGGAACTGCTGCTCCGAGGAGCCGTCCTCGTAGTCGATCTGCGCCACGAAACGCTCCACCTGGTCGATGGTGCGCAGCGCCTCGCTGCGGAAGGAGGGCTCGTCCCGCGCCGGAAGCTTGGCGGCCAGGAGTAGGTACAGCTCCGCCGCCCTGCCCGAAACCGGCACCTCAATGGCTCCGGCTCCGCGGATCGGCGTCATGCACACCGCCTCGGCCTCGGGGCGAAGGGTGAAGGGGATGTCCCGGACGGTCACGTCGCCCTCCCCGATCCAACCCACATACCCCAGGCGGCGCGATAGCTCGGAACCCGCGGTATCTCCGGGACCCAGCTCCACGATGCGGAACCCCGCCGGCGGCGGGCCCTGCCGATGCCGGCACGGGAACTCGGCGGAGACGGGTACGGGCGCCTTGTGCTCCAGGAGGGTGATGTCGGAAACCTCGAGGCTCGCGGGCGCCGCGTCACACTGGACCTGCACGGCCAGGGATTTGATGCCGGGGACTTCCACCAAAGAGGTCTGCACATGCCAGGCGCCGTCGTCGATGATGTCGCTCAGGGTGATGACGTACTGCTCCTGCCTGGCCTTCCCACCGGGCTCCTGCGCGATGTACAGCGCATAGTCGGGGCTGCTCTGCATACCCGTGGCGCGGTAGCGCATGGCCACCCAGCGGGCGCCCTCGACGGCCTCGGGCAGCTCGCAGGACCACTTGGCGCCGCGGCCCGGCTCCGCCACGGAGAACTTCAGCCCCTCGGCGGTGGCCTCGCAGGCGCTTTGGGGAGTGTAGTTGGCCAGCCACGAGGGCTCAACGCTCCAGGCCTCCGGGGTCAGCCTGTCCAGCGGCCGGCGCCACCCCTCGGTGGTGGTTGGCTCCACTCCCGGGGCGTCGGCGGGGGGCGCGTCGGTGATGGCGATGTAGTCCACCTCGAGGGTGGCGGGTACGGCCTCGCCGGCGAAGCTCTGCACGGCAAGAGCCGTCAGGGGCGGACGGGCGCCGATGCGGACAAGGTCGAAGGCCTGTACATGCCACTCGCCGTCGGCCGGGATCCCCTCCTTGGCGATCAGCTTGATCCCCTCTCCCCCGGTGTCGCCCAGCCACAGCAGGTAATCGGCCCCGGCGGAGGCGGCATTGGTGACCCGATAGCGGATCACCAGCCAGGGGGCCAGATCGGGGTCGACATCATCCAGCTCCCTGCGCCACTTCATGCCGCGGTTGAGCTCGGTGATGGTGAAGCGCCCCACGCCGTCCACGGCCGTGGCCTCGGGAGCCTCGGCCCGGGCCCCGAGCCAGTCGGGACGGGCCACCCACGCCTCCACGGAGTCGAAGTCCTCCCGAAACTCGTCCTCACACAGCGCGAGGGTCGGGTAGATGACAAGAGCCGCCACAGCGAGATAGCGCATGGTTACCGCCTTGTGCTAAGGGTGTGCGGAGGCCCGCGGCCGCCGGCCGTAGACCGTGCACCGCAGTGGAGGGGCCGCATGTGTTCCGTTTGCGTATCGGGCTCGGACGTTTGCCGTGGCCCGTCCGTCGTCGGCCCCGGCCTTCCTCCTACAGCCCCGCTGCGTTGTTCGCCTCGCAAAGCTCGGGGATCAGCCCATCCGGGTCCACCACGACCCGCCACCCCTCCGTGTCCGCCGGCAGGTTGTCGAAGCTGAAGGGCTCTCTCTTGGGCTCCAGGTCCACGGGGGCCTTCAGCGGCGCGATGTCGCGGACCGCTCTGGTCCGCCCTGCGGCATCGACCAGAGCCAGCGTGCAGGCGGGGGCATCGCCGCCGCCGATGTTGTGCACGACGCCGGTAAGCGTGCCGCCCTCGCGGCCAAACTCCCGGGCGCACAGCGCCAGATCGGGACGCAGCAGGATGTCGTCCAGGGCCTCGATCTGCTGCAGATGTAGCACCGTGACGACGCCGGGCGGCAGCGTGACCGGCACCACGTCGGCCCGGACCAACTCCGCGGAGCGCTCGACCGTAAGCGTGTCTGGATTGTCATCACCGTCGGTGTCGGGGCCCAGGGTGATGCGGTAGCGGCCGTGGTCCAGGGCCCACACCCGCGCCGTGCCGGCGATTGTCTCGGAGGCGAAGTTGTACAGCAGGACCTTCAGCTCGTCGCGCCTGGCCCGCAGGACCAGTGCGGCGTAGTCTGTCCCGAAGCCCTCCCAGCTCACCGCGTGGGTGTGGTTGTACTTGTTCCGCGTGGCATAGCCGCCGGTGTAGCAGATCGCCGCGGTGGTGACGGCATCCAGAAAGACGCGATCGGTGAAGACCTCGGCCTCCTTGTACATGGTGCCAAACCGCTGCAGCTCGGCGATGTCGGCCTTCAGGGCCACGGCCAGTGCGCTCTTGTCGCCCAGCGCCACGGCCCTGGTGACCGGATTGTGCCCCAGGATCGTGTCGAGGTTCTCAAGCCCGTCGAGGAAGCCCCGGTGCCACAGCTCCGGGATGTGCCGGCGCGTCCAGTAGTTGTCCTCACCCCTGCGGAAGATGTCCATGAAGGGCCAAAGGTACCTGCTCTCATCGGTGAGTCGGTAAAGGAACCCGTGCGCCGAGGCCTGACCACCGTAGCCGCCGTACAGCGGCCGGGGTCCGCTCTCGATGACCTGCTCGGTCCTCACATCCACGGAGGTGGCGTACTTGCCGGGCTCCATGTGCTGCAGCCAGCCGTCGGCCCATTCGCGCAGGTACTCGATCACCCTCGGGCTACCGTTGTACCAGGCCACCTCGAAGCACGGATGCCACATGAGCGGGTGGGCATGGCCGTCCACGCCCAGCTCGCGGTCGATGCGCAGGTCCTCCGCGCCGCAGTCCTGGTTCTTGAAGTGCCGGTGGCCCTCGCCGGTGACGGTGGTGAGCGCCGGCATGGACTTGGCGGCCAGCAGGCAGCGCTCGAGATACACCGGGTCGCCGTAGTTCCAAAGGACCATCAGGGCCTCGTGATTGACGCCCTCTTCGTAGGCGTGGAGCGGGTCCATGGTGCGCCTGTTCAGGCCCTGTTCCAGGTGCTCCAGTTCGGCCAGCTCCGCCAGATTCGCCGCTCCGGCCAGTATCTCGGCGGCGACTCCGTCGCCCTCGAACATCGGCAAGTCGGCGTAGTTCTGGTACATGTCCGAGTCGTCACCCACGAGGCCGCCGAACTCGCCGGTGGGGACGAGGCGATTGTCGATCCACCACCTGGGCACCTCGCGGGAGGTCAGCCAGGCCTGGCGGGCGAGCACCGCCCACTCTGGGGCCCCCGGCACCTCGTGGATCCGTGGCTCGAAGCGCGGCAGATCCCGCACGGAGCGCCAGACCCATTCATCATAGCAGCGGACAAGGTCGTCCTCCGGCCCGAGCTCCTTCGCTGCCGCGATGGTCTCGGCGAGGTCTCTCACCCCAGGCCCCCAATGGTTCTGGGCATACCACTCCTCAAGGTCTGTGTCCCTGCGGATCGTGCCCCACTGGCGGGCCTCACTGAGCTGGCAAAACAGGCCCCGCATGATGAGCTTGCGGAAGGCCAGGGCCTCGGCCAGCGCCTGGCCGCGCGGGACCTCGTAAAGCTCCACCTGCGCACGATCGAGCCGCACCGGGTTGCCGAAGGTCGCCGACAGCCAGAGGCCGCGCTCCGGCCCGACGATCTGGTCGGGGAAGTCCAGGATCGCGGTCAGCTCCCCGCCGCCGCCGATGGTGAAGTCCACGCCCATCAGCTCCTGGCGACCGTTGAGCGGGTCCTGCACGGAGAGCGTGACGGGGCAGCCGGCCGGGGCCGTGGGCGACGAGAGCCGGAACGCAACCGCCCCCAGAGCCATCTCGCGACCGGGCGCAGGCGCGACGAAGTGCACGGTGCGGCCGGCTTCCAGGTTCAGCGGCGCCGCCGCGGAGCCCAGGGCATGGACGCGGCGGTCGCCGTCGCCGAAGCGCCGGGTCAGATGCTCCGGGGCCTGTGTCTCCGCCGCCGGTCCGACGCTGAGCACGGTCCGGCGCACCGCCTCGGGCTCGGTCTCCGAGAGACGCAGGAAGCACACATCCGCGATCTGGCCGTCCTGAAGGTCGAAGAAGCTGAAGCGCCCGCCGGGGACGCGCCGGGAGAACAGCGCTCTGGAGTTCCGCGCCCGGCCCTCGAAGGTCCACAGCAGCGGCGCATCACCCGGGTCGTCGTAGCTCTCGGACCCCGCGTAGAGTTTGACCCTGGCCCCCCGCCGGATCTGGACGGCGTCGACGCCGAGATCATCGGCGAGCGCGATGTGGAGCCCGTCGTTGTCCCGATAGCGGTACCCCACCCCGGCTCCGGCGCCGGGCGTGTTGTACTCCCAGACCCCCATGTTCCAGTCGTAGCTGCTCAGGCGGCCGTCCACCGGAGCGGTGATGAACCCCTTCAGGGCCCGGCAGTCGGTCACGAGCGCCTTGGTCACAACCGCCGTCTTCCCCGGTGTCAGGGCGACGGCCGGGCCTTCGGATTCGTACACCAGGTCTTCCCGCACCTGCAGATCGGCGATGAAGACCTCCCCGAGCCCCAGGCCGCCGTAGCTGCCGAGGATAATCAGCGCCGAACCGTCCTGCCCGGTGGGAAACTGGACCTCGTAGACCTCATACTCCTCGGAGGGGCGGGTCGTAGCCGTGTAGGCCGTGCTGGCCTCCCCCGGCCGGGACGAGGTGCGGGCGCGCAGGTAGACGCCCGCCGTGCCACGTACCCTCGCGCTGAGCCGGTACACGCTCTCGGGCTTCAGGCGAAGATTCTGCTGGGCCACGCAGTACCGGTCCGGAGTGGGAAAACGGATTGCAGGCCGCCCTTCATCCTCGACCGATGAGAACAGGGACGCGTCGTTCTCGCCGAAGCCCCAGGAGGTTGCCCTGCCCTCGGTCTGCCGCGACATGTCCGGATTGGGCAGGAGGTTGGGGTCGCCCAGGTACAGGCGGCCTGCCCCCTCGGTGCCTGAGTAGGGGGAGCGCGCGGGCCAGGTGGAGAGAGCGGGGGCGCCGGAGACGTAGTCCTCGCGGCCCAGCTTGGCCCTCAGGAGCGTTCCCGGCCTCGGCGTATCGAGGCCCAGGGTGTTGAAGGGAATGGCGATCTCGGCGGTCCACGCTGCCTCCCCGACGGCGGCGGCCGCCGCCCACTCGAGCTGCGGGTCCTCCTGCCGTCGGCCTCCGCGCAGGCGAAGCGATTGGCGCACGCCGGCGGCGTTGACGATGAACTGATCCACGTCGCCGGCGGCGGGGCCGACACCCAGCCAGACCTCCACGCAGTCATCCTGCCAGACCCTGTCGCTGCCCGGCGCGGCGCTGGCCTTGATCCCGGCGGGCTCCGGCTCGTCGCAGGTGAAGGCCAGGTAGAGCACGGCATCGTCGTGCGCCACCTGAACGGTCACGGGCTTGGCGGGAGGCTGCGTCGACAGCGGAAGGCTGAAGGCGTCGGTGGCCGCGGCGGCGGCCCAGCAGGCGTCCTCGAGACTCCCGTCCAGCGCCGGCGCCTGACCGATGTGGACGGACACCAGCTCCGAGCCCGGCTGAGCCGGAGTCGCGGTGGGCAAAACGGCGCTGACGGCGAGACACAGGGCCATCTTGGAGAAGCGATGCATGCGGAACCCCTCCTGTGCCGGTCGGGTCCAAGGACTACGCGCGATTGTACCACAAGGGAGGCCGGGGTGCCCGGGAATGTGGCGCCCGCAGCCGGCCCCGGCAGCCCCCGGGCGGGGTTTGCGACCACTCGCGAACGGGACGGTGATGGGGCGACAGAGCGCGCACGCCGTCCCGGGGCTCGCGCCCCGGTCCCACGGGGCAGGTGATGCACGCGACCCCGCCGAATTGCCGGGACGAACGAGAGGCTTTGCCGGAAGGGTGTGTTAGGGATGCAGCAATCGCGACGTGACTTCATCCTCGGGGCCGGTCTGGCGGGTGTTGCGATGGCCGGCGCCGGACAGGCGGCTGCGGCCGCCGGGGACGGCGGCCCTTTGGACCTGCAGCTCGGCGACAGCCAGTTCATCCCCGTCGAGCACGGGGGTTTCGCCAACTACGTGTCTGAGCTGGTCTTCCGCCAGACGGGCAGGTACCCCACGATGAACTGGGACGACATCGGCATGCGCCCGATGTCTCTGGATGATCTGAAGCGCGACGTGTTCTTCACCGACCGCACCTTTTGCTCGCTCATCACCCGCGACATGGCCTGCAGCCTGCAGGGCTTCGGCGTCCACACCACCTGGGAGAGCCAGATCGCGACCCTGTACTACGACTGGTGCTGGTACGCCGACAAGCAGCTTGTCTGCCGCGCCGCCGAGAGTCGCGATGGCCGCGACGAGTACCGCTTCGATGTGCGTCTGGGAGTAGGGATCCGCTGCCGAGTGAAGATCATCCGCTCCGAGGTGCAACTGGAGGAGTCCTTGCCCTTCGTGATGGCGGCGGCGCAGCTCAACAAGCTCAGCGCCAGTCTCGACCTGCAGCGCATCGGGCTCACCGGGGCCGTTCCGCTGACGGCGCCGACAACCATGGGGATGGACGGCTACGGCCAGGTGTGCAGGTGCATCGAGGCCGCCAAGAGCTATCTGGAGTCGGGAGAGGGCAATCGGGCCCGGGTGCGCCCGGAGGTGGTAGGGGCCTGGCTCATGCCCACGGCGGATGCCAGGTACCAGCGCTCCGTCTGGGAGTACAGGGCCCTGCAGCATGCCCGAGACGGGCGCAGGCTGGAAGATGCCCTGCGCGATCAGCCGGCGGTGGCCGCCCGCGACGAGGTGTACCGCCAGGTGTACGAGGACTTCCTCCGCGTCCCGCCCGAGGGGCCCACGCATACCCAGCGTGCCAGGGCCAGGGCGCTGCTGGATGACAACATCCGCTGACGAGTGGGCCGCCGGCAGACCGCCCCGGCCTGTCCGGCGAGAGGGGCCGCGGGGCCCCGGCCCGACCGCACCCAACGGCGCTACAGCCCCGCCAGCACTCCGCGCACGTAGGCGAGGTCCTCGCGAGTCTGCTGGATCAGTTCCTCGGTGGTCATGTCCTTGAAGCTGAAGCCGCCCTGGTACTCGCTGTGGAAGCTGCAGGGGCCATCGAACCCCAGTTGCTTGAGGTACGAGAAGGCCTGGGGGAAGGGGGTCAGGCCCTGTGAGACCGGCAGAAGCTGCCCCTGCCAGCGGGTGTTGCCCTCGGCGTCCTTCTGGGGGAACAGGCCTGCGTTCTTGACCCCGACCATGTTGATCCTGTCGCCCAGGAGGTCCAGGCCCTGCTTCCAGCCGGAGCGCCCGCCCTCCAGCCCCATGTGGCACAGGTCCGGGTAGGCGCCGATGCATGCCGGGTCGTAGGGCTCGATGAGCATCCACACCACCGGCGACAGGGCGCTGAGGAAGTCGCCGGAGTGCACGTGGATGTTGGCGGAGACCCCGTACTTCTGGGCGAGAGCATTGATGCCCTCGAGGGCCTCCCCGGCAGCGGCGATCTTCTCGCGCATGGAGCCGAACTCCTGTACCTGCCAATAGCCCAGCTTCAGTCGCTCCACGCCGCAGGCCGCGGCCGCCTCGAAGATCGGCTCGGCGGTGGGGTCCTGCGCCGTCTCAATGGCGGTGGTCAGCATGGGGACGCTGAGGCCCTTGTCCCGCAGCAGCTCCACCGCCGGCTCGAGGTCCTCGGCCACCCGAGACGGCTCCACGTGCCCGCCGGGGCGCACGGTGAGGTCCACGCCCTCGAAGCCGATGTCCTGGATGATGTCCCCGGCCTCATCGACGTCGAACTCCTGCAGCATCTTCGAGAACATGACCAGTTCCATGGTGTCGCCTCCGACACGGGCTGTCCGATGTCGTCGTCCGGGCGGGTCCCACGGCGCCCGCCGCAGACCCTCTGCGGCATGGGCCTCCGGCCCTATCCGCCCCTCACGTGCCACTCAAAGCCGATCTCCGCATCATCCCACGGACGTCTCAGCTCATCCGGCTCGTCGTATACATAGTGCCGGTCCGGCACGTTGAGCACGACGGCCAGCTCCGTGCCCAGACACATCCAGCCGTGCCAGACACCGGGCGGGATCTGCAGCAGGGTGCGGTTGAACTCCCCCAGCACCAGCGCTTCGCTCTGTCGGTAGGTGGGGCTGTCCTCCCGCCCATCCCACAGGCCGACCTTCACATTGCCCTGTACACAGCAGAAGGTGTCGGTCTGCCGGGAGTGGGCGTGCCAGGCCTTGACGATGCCCGGGTAGGTCGCGGAGACGTAGCACTGCCCAAAGCCCGCGAACAGGTCGTCATCGTCACGGAGGACCTCCATCAGGTATCCCCGGCTGTCGGGGATGAGACGCAGTGTCTTGGTGCGCACGCCGTCGATCAAGCTTGCCACTCTCCCCTGGGTCTCCCGCCGTCGCCTCTGCCGTTGCCGTCCCCGCCGTCGCCTCTGCCGTCACCTCAGCCGTCACCTCAGCCGTCACCTCAGCCGTCGCCGTCCCGCCGTCCCGCCGTCCCGCCGTCACCACCGCCGTTGCCGTCCCCGCCGTCACCTCCGCCGTTGCCATCAGCCCTCCGGGAGCAGCAGGCCGATCCCGTGCCTGGTGAACTGCTCGGCGGCGAAGCTCTGGAGGTCTTCGGCGGTGACGGCCATGACCCGGGCGGAGAAGGTCTCGCTATCGGTGGCGGTTGCGCCCACCAGGTGCATGCGGTTCCTGACGGTGGCCAGGCTCTCAGGCCCGTCGGCGGCGAGGGCGTTGAGGTTGATGGCCCGGAGCTTGGCCCGCTGCAACTGCTCTTGGGTCAGCGGCGCCTCCGCCAGGCCCAGGATGTGGCGCAGGATGCCCTCTCTGGTGCTCTCGACAGCGGTCGGCACGGCTCTGGCGATCACGGCCAGGCAGGGGTGGCTGGTGAGTGAGACGGGCATGACGTCGATGGGGCTGACGCTGCTGCCACCGATGCGATCGGCCAAGGTCAGGCCGGTGGCGATGGTCTTGTCGGAGGCCAGTAGCCCGCCGGCACCGGAGAGGGCGCCGTAGGCCACCATGCCCCTGACGAAGCCGTCGCTGCCCACGGGCGGCAGCGGGACACCCACCAGGAGCATGGCGCTCTCGACGGCGAGGTTCATGTCCGTCTCGACGCGCGAGGAGGTGACGGTGCCTGCGAAGGGCGCGGGGGCCGCGACCTGGCGCGGCTCGTGGCGGCCGAAGGCCTCCGTCACCATCCGCAGGGCCTCGGACTCGGCAAAGGGCGTCACGATGCAAAGCGAGGCGAGGTTGGGGACATAGTAGGTCTCATAGAAGCCGCGGACGTCGGCGAGAGTGATCTGGTCGCGGGTCTGCGGAGTACCCCAGACGGGCCGGGTCCAGACGGTATCGCCCCACAGGGCGCGCTGGAACAGGGAGTGCAACTGGGCCGCGGCGGAGATGTTGCCGGCGGTCTCGCCGCCGGCGTCGGCCAGGGACTCTTTGGCCGCAACCACGTCGTCCTCCGTCCAGTCGGCGGCGAACACGGAGGAGCTCAGCAGGCTAAGCAGCGGCTCCAGCGCCTCGGTGGTGACGGAGGCGGCCAACTCGACGTAGTCGGCCTGCATCTCAACGCGCATTCCGCCACCGGCCCCGGCCTCCTGGCGCAGACCGGCGAGGTCCTCGCGCTCCGCGATGCCGCTCGTCAGTAGACGCAGCAGCACCTGCTGTGTCACCGCCCGCAGGCCGGCCTTGTGGGGAGGGACCCGGTCGGGGCCGATGGCCAGTCCCAGGTGGACCCCGCACACGTTCCCGTGGCCACCGGCGATAGTCGTGACGTTCATGCCGTTGGCCAGAGTCTCCTGTGCCGCCGGCAACGCGCCACAGCTCCACAGCCAAAGCAGTGTACCTAGACACCACACAGATCGAAGCTTCACGGGATGAGCCGGGCCTCCTTGGTCGCGTCGCCGGGCTTCCGCGGCCGGATGATCACAAGCGTGCTCTTGTTCGGGTCCAGATACTCCGTGGCTACGCGCCGGATGTCCTCGACTGTGACCTTGTCCACCTCCGCGAGGTAGTCGATGGCGAACCGGTAGGTGTCGATGGCCTCGTAGAAGCCCATGGAGCCCACCTGCCCGGCGAAGGTCTGATTGTCGAAGGCATAGCCGGCGTGGATGGTCCTGCGCGCCCTCTGCAGCTCCTGCTCCGTGATGGGCTCATCCTGCAGCTTCTGCAACTGTCCCACCACGGTCTCGCGAGCGTTGAGCTCGGCCTCGGGCTGGCACAGGAGGGTGATGATAAACAGCCCCGGGTCGCGACGGGTGATGAACTCCACCTGGGGCACGACACCCTCGGCGGTGTCGGCCTCGAGGGCCTCGTCGAGGCGTGCCTCGGAGCCCTCACCCAGCAGGGCGTAGATCAGGTCCAGCGTGCAGACGTCCCGCTTGTTGTCGATGCCCGCTCCGTGCCAGGCGTAGGAGACGATGGTTCCGCGAATGGCGGCCTTCTCCAGTCGGGTGCGACTGTCGGTGGGCCGCGGGGCGGGGGTAACCGCCGGCACGTCCACGGTGTGTGATGCGTATCCACCAGCCAGCTCGGCTACCGCGGCCAGCACATCGGCGGACTTGACGTCCCCCACGATCAGCAGACTCATGTTGTTGGGCACGTAGTGCTTCTTGTGGAAGGCCGCGAGGGCGTCGGCACTGTAGGCCGCCACGCCGGTGGCCGTCCCTGCCACGGGCCTGCCGTACGGATGATCGGCGAAGGCCGTCTCCCAAAGCAGCATATGGTGACGCCCCAGCGGGCGGCGTTCGGCGTCCAGAAGGTTGCGACGCAGCTCCGGCAGTTGCTGGGCCCACACGGCCTCGTCGAAGACGGGCTCAAACACCGCCTTGACAAATCGCGGGAGCAACACATAGAAGGCATCGGCGGCGGCCACCAGCCGGATCTGGGTGCTGTCCAGCGAGGTATGGCTGTCGAAGATCGCGCCGGTATCGCCCAAGGAGGTGGCGACATCCATGCCGTCGGGCCCGGGCACATCAAGCATCATGTGGCGCACGATGTCCGAAAGGCCTCTTTCCTGTTCGCTCTCATAGAGCACCGACGCCCGGATGGCGAAGCCCGCCGCGACCAGGCCACTGCCCGGCACCTCGCGCACGATGACGTTTAGGCCGTTGGGCAGCTCCTGTGTCACCAGCGTGCTGTCGTCGATCACCGGCGCGGCCCACGCGCAGGCGCAGGCCAGCATTGCCGCAAGCAGCGCGATCCCGCTCAGCGTTGGTCTTGGCATCGGCATCTGGTAACCCCGCTTGTCGTAAGGGCGCCTCGCCACGGCAGGTGGCGTCACGCCTCTTGTTCTCGCAGCACCCGCTTGAGCACCTTGCCGGTGCCGGACTTGATGAGTTCATCGCGGAATTCGACGGTTCTGGGCACCTTGTAGTTCGCCAGGTAGGCGGCGCAGTGGTCGATGACGGCCTGGGCCGTCAGGTTTCGGCCCTCCTTAAGGACGATGAAGGCCTTGACGTCCTCGCCCCGCAGGCGGCTGGGCACGCCGACCACCGCCACCTCGGCTACCGCATCCAGTCGGTAGATGACATCCTCGACCTCCCGGGGGTAGACGTTCATCCCGCCGACGATGATCATATCCTTCTTGCGGTCGATAATGCTCAGATAGCCGTCGGCGTCCAGATGGCCGATGTCCCCGGTGAGCAGCCAACCGTCACGGATGGCCTCGGCGGTGCCGGTCTCATCGCGCCAGTAGCCCTTCATCACCGTGCGCCCGGACACGCACACCTCCCCGGGCTCGCCCGGCGGCAACGACACCATGTCATCATCGCAGATCTTGACGCCGACGCCGGGCAGCGGCGGGCCGACGGTGCCCACCTTGCGCACCCCCTCCGGGGGGTTCACGCTCACTACCGGCGAGGCCTCTGTGGGCCCATAGCCTTCGACCATCACCACTTTGTAGCGTTCCTCGAAACCCGTGAGCACCTCCACGGGCATCGGTGCCCCACCGGACACTCCCAGCCGCAGGTGGCTCAGATCGAACTGCCGCTCCGTGCGCATCTGCAGCATCACGGCGAACATCGACGGCACTCCGGCGAAGAAGGTGGCGCCGCTGGCCTCCAGGATCTCCAGAACGGTGAGTGGCGCGAACTTGGGGATCAGGACGCTGTGGGAGCCGCTGAGGATGGGCAGGTGCATGTTCACCGTGGCCCCGAAAGAGTGGAACAGGGGCAGCACGCTGGCGAAGACGTCGTTCTCGTCGACCCGGACCACCTGCCGACAGGCCATGGTGTCGGCGATCAGGTTGTCGTGCGTCAGCATGGCGCCCTTGGGGCGGCCGGTGGTGCCGGAGGTGTAGATCAGCACCGCCACGTCGTCCCGGGAGCCGGAAACGAAGGGCGGTGGCCCACCGGGGGGACGCAGGAGCTGCTCGAAGGACCGCACATCCTCCAGGGACGACTCGCCACTGATGATGATGCGCTCGAGACCCTCCAGGTGGGCTCTCACTCCGGCGATCAAGGGATCGAAGACATTGAGGGCGAGGAGGGTCTTGGCGCCCGAGTTGGCCAGGACGTAGGCGGTCTCCTCCGGCCCCTGGAGACAGTGGAGCGGAACGGCGACCGCCCCTAGCTGCAGGGCGGCGTAGTAGGAGATCACGAACTGCGGGCAGTTGGGAAAGAGGACGGCCACGCGCTCACCGGCCTCGACGCCCATCTCACTGAGTGACGCCGCCAGCGCACCCACACTCCCCGCCAGTTGCGGGTAGGTGAGGGTCTTGTCCATGAAACTGAGGGCCGGCCTGCTCGGGTGGCGCGCCGCCGTGGCGCGAAGGCACACCGGCAGGGTTTCGGCGGCAACTTCAGTCATGCCCACGTCCTCCTGAGGTTCGGCCCGGGTCGCAGACTCCGCCCATGGTGCGAGACATGGGAAATGCCAGGATACAACGCCCACCGGGGAGGGTCAAGGAAGCCACATACTCCACGGGGCGTGCCGCCTGCATGCCAGAGGACCGTACGGCCTGCCGACCGATGTCTCACTTCAACGCGGAGGCGACGCCCACCTCCGCCGGCGGTCGGAGCTTGGTTCTCTACAGGTGCGGCCGAAAAGCGGGTTCTGCCGCCAAGATGTCATTCCGAGCGGCCATCTCGCACAGCGAGATAGCGAGGAATCTCGCTGAATGCCGGGAGATTCCTCGGGCTGCTCCCTCCGGGAGCGGGCGCTCTCAGGATCACACTCTCAGCGAAGGCGGGGTTCTCGGCCGCACTCCTAAAGCTCACTGCATCCCAGCGCCTCGGAGTACAGCGCCAGGACGTTCTCGATGGGCGTGTCGGGCTGGATGCAGTGGGCGGGACTGCAGATGTACCCCCCGCCCTTGCCCACCACCTCGATGCGCTCCCGCACCTCACGGCGCACGTCCTCCGGCGTCCCGTGGGGGAGGGTCCGCTGGGTGCTGATCAGGCCGCAGAAGGTGAGCTCTTCGCCGTACAGCCGCTTGATTTCCGCCGGGTCCATGCCCGCCGGCTCCGGCTGCATGGCGTCCAGGATGTCCAGCCCCATCTCGATGAAGGTGGGCATGATCTCGTGGGTGTCGCCGCAGGAGTGCATCATGGCCAACGCCCCGTGCTCGTGGGCCAGGTCGATGAACCTTTGCAGGCGCGGCACAAAGAAGGCGTCGAAGCAGGCGGGCGAGAACATGCGCCCCTCCTGATTCCCGCAGTCCTCGCCCAGGCACAGGATGTCGATCCTCCCCTGCCCGGCCTCCAGCCCGCGCTGGCAATAGTCATAGTAGTGATCGACCCGGCGGTCGATCACGGCCACTCCCACAGGGTCCTCGGTGGCGATATCCACCATCACCTGCTCCATACCCCGGCCGCGCGAGACACCGTTGAGGATGTCCGGGATGCCCGCGCCACCGAAGCATACCGCGAAGTCCGAGAGCGCTTCGCAGGCCTCGGCCACGCCGCTGTAGTCGTAGTCCGCGGCCGAGGGCCATGGGTAACGCGCCACGTCAGCCATGGTCTTGATCTCGGCCAGGGCAAGCTCCGAGGCCTCGTAGTACGCCCCGGATTCGTAGGCGCTGCGGCTGTAGCCCACTCCGAACTCGTCATAGTGATCGGCCTTCCCCGCCATCTTCGGCCCCGGTCGGATCTCGCCTTTGTACGGCGCCCCCACGCCCCGCAGGTCGATGCCGAATACCTCGTACAGGTCCCGGGGACCGAAATGCGCCTGAAGCTGCTGGGTGACCTCGGGGGTGAGATACACCTGCAGGGGCACACGGTCCGGCTGTTCATGACGACAGGCGGCCAGGACACGCTCTTTCGCTGTCATCGTGGGCTCCTTTGGATCCGGCGTGGGCAGACCGTGCTTCGTCCGCGGCCTGCGCCGCCTTGCGGCCATTGGCCGTCGCCTCTGGCTCGCCGGGGGGCCATGACACAGGACACATCTCCCCCACCGAGCCCGGTGCTCTGGGGCGAGAAGAGTTCGGTGTCTGTCGGGATGACCTACTGTAGCACGAGGAGATGAACAGGGGAATGGGTAACGCGCAGGGCCGGAGAGAACGCGGAGACCCGGGCCTGGGCCCGGGTCTCCGCAACAGCACTGCGTGGTGTGCCTCTACGGCGGTGGGTATCAGAAACCGGCCCCGGTCATGCCGTGCCTACTGGCTCAGGAAGGCCTCCCGCGCGGCCGCGAAAGCCACCGGGGCGTTGTAGTTCACATCGCTATCCATGCGGACTCCGAACACCGTCCCGGCCTTCACGTCCACGTTCTTGGCCTCACCCTTGGGCTTGAGGATTTCGCTGTACAGATAGCCTGCGGCAGCCCCGATCAGGCCGCCGACGAGGACGTTGCCCTTCGTCAGCTTGCCGATCAAGAGGCCCGCACCGGCGCCGATGCCGATCATCAGCAGGCGGTCGTCCTTGGCCTTGGCGGTCGCGGTGAGGCGGCCACTTTCACTGCGCGTCACGCTCTCGTCGTCCAGGGAGATCAGGGCGCCGTCCAGCCTGACTCTGCTCCCGTCCGGCAGGTGCGCCTCGCGGAAGTCCAGGTCCAAAGTGCCCGGCTGGCCGTCGCCGGCCTTCTGCACCCCGACGATCACCCCGTAGAGCCTGGTCCCGCGAGGGAACTCCGCATCCCCCTCCTGCTCCGACTTGACGGTAACGGTGAACCCGTCCCCGAGCCTGGCGGTGGCGGAGCTCAGAGGGGTGTCAAGGCTGACGGGCACCACGGTGCCCTGAGGGATGAAGACGGTCCGCAGGGCGGTACCGGTCTGACCGCCGGGCGGCGGGGCCGCGAAGGACTCCCTGCCG
>Ga0334884_1001443_pt1 | contig 35162 bp, 30 predicted proteins | sample GraSluR1_MG_7_FD_207215 | JGI IMG/M metagenome (GOLD analysis project Ga0334884, IMG submission 207215) | Sludge microbial communities from methane-producing bioreactor in Wageningen University, Netherlands - Granular Sludge_12_05 R1 | ecosystem: Engineered > Bioreactor > Anaerobic >... | reverse complement strand
GGAACGAAGAAAGTAGTGGTCATCGGCGGCGGCCCGGGAGGGTACGTGGCTGCCATCCGGGCGGCCCAGCTCGGAGGGGAGGTCACCCTCATCGAGAAAGGCGCCCTCGGCGGCGTCTGCCTCAACGTGGGGTGCATCCCCACCAAGGTGCTCCTCCACACGGCGGAAGCCTATACCGCGGCGAAGGAAGGAGCCCTCATCGGGCTCCGGGCGGAGAACGTCTCCGTGGACTGGAGCGGTCTCATGGCGCGGAAGAAGGCCGTGGTGGACACCCTTGTGGGCGGCGTGGGCACCCTTATGGCCAGCAACGGGATCACTGTCCTCCGGGGAACGGCCTCCTTCGCCTCTCCGAAGGAAATCGACGTGGCCCTCAACGACGGCGGCAGAACGACGGTCAGGGCGGACGCCGTCATCGTCGCCACGGGGTCCGAGCCTGCGGTGCCTCCCATTCCCGGATTTGATCTCGATGGCGTCATCACGAGCAACGAGGCTCTTTCCCTCGACGGGCTGCCGGAATCGGTGGTCCTCGTGGGCGGCGGCGTCATCGGCATGGAATTTGCCTCCATTTTCTCCACCTTCGGCGTCAAGGTCACCGTGGTGGAGATGCTCCCCGAGATCCTGCCCATGATCGACGGCGAGATCGTGTCCATCCTGAAAGGCGTCCTTCTGAGGAAGGGCGTCGTCTTCCACACCTCCTCGAAGGTGACGGCAGTGGAGAAGAAGGGAAAGAAGCTGGCGGTTTCCGTGGAGACCCCCGAAGGCAAGACGGTCCTCGAGGCGGAGAAGGTTCTCGTCTCCGTGGGCCGGCGGCCCGTGACGAAGGGACTCGGCCTGGAATCCATCGGCGTCGCCGTGGAGCGGGGCCGCATAAAGACGGACAAAAGAATGGAGACGGCCGTGAAGGGCGTCTACGCCATCGGCGACTGCGCCTCGCCCATCATGCTGGCCCACGTGGCCTCCCGGGAGGGAGAGGTTGCGGCGGAGAACATTCTGGGGCACACGGTCGAAATGGATTACAAGACCGTCCCGAGCGCCGTTTACACCGCTCCGGAAATCGCTTCCGTCGGCCTTTCCGAGAAGGAGGCCCTGGAGAAGGGGTTCCGGGTGAAGATCGGCCGGTTCCCCCTGATGGCCAACGGAAAGAGCCTCATCATGAACGAGACCGACGGCATGGTGAAGTACGTGGTGGACGAGAAATACGACGAGATCCTCGGGGTGCACATCATCGGCCCCAGGGCCACGGACCTCATCGTGGAGGGCGCCCTGGCGCTCCGTCTCGAGGCCACCGTGGACGAAATCATTACCACCGTTCATGCCCACCCGACCGTGGGAGAGGCCCTGCTCGAAGGGGCCATGGCGGTCCGGGGGCAGGCCCTGTCCCTGCCGAAGAAGGCATAAACGGCCGGGGCGGCCCTCCGGGGGCCGCCCCCGTTTCCTTACCGCAGCGAAGGATTTCGCCTTATCCGATCAGAAAGGCCAGAAATTCCTCCAGGTCCGTTCCCCGGAAAAAACGGTCCAGCTGAACGGTAGAAAGGCGGTCCCGGAGATCTTCCTTCCGGAACGGGCTGCCTGCCAGAAGCCCTTCCAGCTCATCCCGGCTTTCCACCCCGAAAAAGTCGCCGAAGAACCGTGCATCGGCTATGATCCCGTTCTTCACGTTCAGCAGGGCCTCCACCTTCCCCCAGGGAAAGCGGCGGACCTTCCTTTCGGTGTACTCGGGAGACTCGCCCCAGTTCCACTCCCAGGTGGCGTACTTCGTATCTCTGAGCGTTCCGATGGCCCCGGCCTCGTCAGGGGTGAGGTATCGCCGTTCCGTTCCCGACAGGGAGTCCCGGAGGGCGGCGATGAATTCCGCCATGGAGAGCTTCACCGGGAGGTGGGGGAGGATGTTTGTCACCCTGCTCCTCACGGACCTGAACCCCTTGGAGGTGAACTTCTCCTCGTCCACGGCGAGAGCCTGTCCGAGAACGGAAAGGTCCGAGTCGAAGAGGAGGGTTCCGTGGTGGAGGAGCCGCCGTTTGTCCATGTGCTGGGCGCTCCCCGAGAATTTCCGGCCGTCGATGGCCAGGTCGTTCCTGCTGTTGAACTCGGCCTTCACGCCGAGTTTTTCCAGGGCCCGAACCACGGGCATGGCGTGCCGGGCGAAGTCGAAGGGGCTGCCCTCGTCGTTGGGGACGATGAAGGTGTAGTTCAGGTTGCCCAGGTCGTGGTAGACCGCCCCTCCTCCGGAGATCCTCCGGACCACCCGGATTCCCCGTTCCTCCACGAAGGCCCGGTTCACTTCCTGTGCTGTGTTCTGGAAGCGCCCCACGATAATGGACGGTTCGTTCTGCCAGAGCAGGAAGTAGCCGGGGTGTCCCCCGTCCACAGTGCGGTAAAGGTGCTCCTCCATGGCCAGGTTGAATGCCGGGTCGTGGCTCTGCCCCTCGATGTAGTACATGGGTTTCTCTCCTCTCGTCCATTCCTGTTTTCCAGCATGGAAGCTGAGGGAGGGGTGCCGGGGACAGCGCCCGGGCCGGGAAACCGACAGGGATGTCGGTTTCAGGCGCAGTTGTCCCGGATGACAATGTGCGCCGTCGGCCCAAGCGAGCACCGGTAACGCTCCCCGCAGCCCGGTGGTTCTGATGAAAAAAACTCTTGCCAGAAAAGCCGGCAGGCTTCATTATACAAAATATCCTGCAACGGAGGTGGTGCAAAAAATGCTTGATTCCCTTGAAATCCTCACGCTGGTGGAGGATTCCGTGCCCATGCACGGCCCCTTCATCGCCGAACACGGCCTGTCCTTCCTTCTCACCGGAAAGAAGAACGGCACAGTCGTCCGGGGGCTCCTGGACGTGGGGCAGAGTTCAGACGTGCTCTCCCACAACATGAAGGGCCTCGGAATCCGCCCCGAATCCATCGATTTCCTCGTCCTCTCCCACTGCCATTACGACCATACCGGCGGGGTCGCGAAGTTCGTCGCCTCCACCGGAAAGGCCAATTTTCCCGTGGTGGCCCACCCGGCCCTGTTCCGCCCCCATTTCAAGGCGGATCCCGTTCTCTCCTCCAAGGGAATCCAGACCGGCGACGGGCGGGAGGCCATCGAGAAGGCGGGGGGCAGGCTGTTCCTCTCCGCCGACCCCTTCCCCCTGGCCGAAGGCCTTGCCTCCACGGGACAGATTCCCCGGGTGACAGGCTATGAAGGGCCCGGAAAGGCCTTTCTCACCCTCGAGGACGGCAGGGTGACCCCCGACTCCCTTCCCGACGACATGGGCATCACCGCACTGGTGAAGGGAAAGGGGGTGGTGGTGGTGGCCGGCTGCAGCCACTCGGGGATCGTGAACATTCTCAAACGGGTCCGGGAGCTGTACCCCAACGAACCGGTGGAAGGCGTCATCGGAGGCCTTCACCTGGTCAACGGCTCCGAGGAGAAGATGGAGAAGACCCTGGAGGGCATCCGGGATATCGGTCCGAAGTGGATCGCAGCGGGGCACTGCACGGGATTCCCCATGCAGGTCAAGCTTTTCCAGGCCTTCGGGACGGCCTTCTCCCCCCTGTGCGTGGGAAAGAAGTTCGTGGTCGAAGGAGTGTAGTGCAGAAAGCGGGCTGTCTCTCCGGTGTGAAAACCTCCGGTGCCGGCGGGAACCGCAGGACGTCGCTCCCCGCCGGCACCGGCAGACTGGTGTTTTTTGTCAGGCGAGGCCCAGGAGCTTTTCCTCCCGTTCCCTGGATCCAGAGGCGGCGGCGAGTCGTGCGGCGTATGCCAGCCGCTCGGCCGTGAACCTGTCCCTCAGGGGCGACGGCAGAAGGTAGGGCTGTCTCCGGGGAGGAAGAAAGGGAGCGGATGCGGCCCGGAAACGGACCTGCCCGGGAATGGCGTTCCACACCCTGCTGAAGATGCCGTAGAGCTCGAAACAGTCGCTGAGTCCGAAGTGAGCCAGGGGGGGGCCAAGCAGCTCTTCCGTCTCAGCCGTGGCACCCGTGGGTGCGAGATCTTCCTTCACCCGGGCGGAAGCTTCCCCGAGCTTCGGCCACTTCCAGCGGCCTCCCCGCTCCGGGCTTCCCGGAATCCGGCAGAATTCCGTGAGCCCCCTCATGGAGCACCACCATTTTCTTCCCCGGACCGCTTCGGGGGGAAGAAAGGAGATGTCGAAGGAGAGGTTGTGGACCACGATCCCCTCGGGGTTCCAGCCGTCCCAGAAGGCGGCGAGACTCGGCCAGTCCTCCAGGAAATGGGGGCCGTACTCCTCCTCCCTGCGGAAGTGGCCGATTCTGCCCGGTGTGAGCCCGTGAACCGATTCCGTCCGTGGATCTGGGCGCTCCTCGGGGTAATAGAAACGGTTGAAAAAATCCAGGATCCGGCCGTCCCCCGTGAAGACGATGGATGACGCCGAAACTGCGGAAGCAGCCCGAAAGCCGTTGGTCTCGAGGTCAAAGACGGCGAATCTTCTGTCGGATGCCATGGATGATCCTCTCCTTGCGTGCCACCGAATACAATTCTCCCGCAACGCTTGCGGTGAGAAAAACCAACTCTCCCGGCAGAGAGAAAGGAATGACTTGATGTTTCAGGAATCCTTCGAAGAACTGCGGCGGAAAGCCTCCGCCTGCACCCTGTGCCCTCTCTCCGGAACACGCGCCAGGGCTGTTTTCGGCGAGGGGCCGGAAAACGCTCCGGTGATGCTCGTGGGGGAAGCCCCGGGCGCCACCGAAGACCGGACGGGGAGTCCCTTTACCGGGCGCTCCGGAAAGCTCCTGACGGCTCTTCTGGATGGGGAGGGGCTGCCCCGGGAGAAGATCTTCATCACCAACATGGTGAAATGCCGTCCTCCCGAAAACCGCCTCCCCGCGAAGGGCGAGCTGGCGGCCTGCAGGCCCTTCCTGGCTGCCCAGGTGGCCAGGCTCCGGCCCAGGCTTCTTCTTTCCGTGGGGAATGTTCCGACACGGGATTTTCTCTCCTCCAGGGAGGGGATCACCACCCTCCGGGGAAGGTTCCATACCTGTCTGTGGCAGGGAATTCCCCTGACGGTACGCCCCCTCTTTCATCCCAGCTATCTCCTCAGAAACAGGAGTTTTGCCGAGGGCACGCCGGGGCACCAGACAGTGCGGGATATCCGGGAGATCCTCCGTTTTCTCATGGAGGCTATCCCCGGATTCTGACCTCTTTCGCGAAGGGGAGGACCCGTTCCCTGAAGGCTTCCGCAAACCAGGCCGGCAGGGAGGACGTCTCCGCGAATGCGGGATCGAGAGTGTTTCCCGGACGAAAACGCTGCAGCACATACAGGGGAGCTCCCCGGATCATGTCACCGATTCCGGGGGCGTCCTCCAGCCCGTGGATGCCCGGAACCAGGGTGGTCCGGAACTCGAAGGGGATGTTCGAGCCGAGGAGGAGGGAGATGCTTTTTTCCACAAGGGAAAGATCTCCGTTCCATCCCGAGGCCAGGGGGTATTTCTCCCTGGAGGCTTTGATGTCCATTGCGGCGTAGTCTGCCAGATTCCGGTCAAGGATGTGCTCCAGCACACCGGGGCGGGCGCCGTTGGTGTCGATCTTGATCTTCAGCCCGAGGGAACGAAGATCCCCGAGAAAGGAAATGAGCCCCTCCTGGATCGTCGGCTCCCCGCCGGTGATGCAGACGCCGTCGAGAAAGTTCTTCCGCCTCTCAAGGTCGCCGAGGATGTCCCGCCATTCGAAGGAATCGCCTCCCATCCCGGGGATGACCAGTTCCGGGTTGTGGCAGAACGGGCAGCGGAAAGGGCAGCCCCTGAAAAAAACCACCGCCGCGGCCGACCCGGGATAATCGAGAAAACTCGTCTGGATGTATCCTCCTATGGAGACAGGGTTCATGGCCCTTCCCCTCCTTTTCCGCTCCATGATACCACCCCTTCGGGAAGAGAGAAATCTCCGCCGGAAAGAAAAAGTATTATAATATAACGTTACAGGCGGAAGCGTCGGCCTGTAACGATTCCCCCGCCCGGTGCGGCGGCAGAGAGAGCACGGAGAGGAGAAACGGCAATGGGGCACCCGATCAGTCCCCTTTCGGGAAGAGGCGGCACCGCCGGGAGGATTCCGGCGGAAAGAGAAGAGAAAGGCTCCAGAAGCCCCGCAAGAGGTGCTGCCGGGACTCTTTTTCTTTTGTTCGCCTGCGCCGTGGTCCTGTATCTCCTCTTTCATCCCCATCCGGGCCTCTCTCCGTCCGGGGCGCTGCAGATCGCCAAAAGCTCCAGGGATCTTTCTCCTCTTCTGAGCAACGAGGAATTCATCAAGACCTACGAGGATGCGGCCAACGCTCCGGAAACTATAGGGTGGCTGGTGGACCGGACCCGGGCGGGCGGCTTCCTTGTATCCTACATCTATCTCGACGGGAAGGGCGATTTCAAGGGATGGTTTTTCGAGGTCCCGGCAGGGAGCGGCGTGGCAAGAAGGGTCACCCGGTCCATGGGGGAGCATTACGCCGCCCTGATTGACGACCGGTTCGAGAGAAGCACTCCGGATGTTTCCGAAAAGGACAGGGTCACCCGGTGGGTGAAGGAAGCAAAGGCCCCATCCGGCGACGGCACCGTTATGGAGGCGATTTCCAGGGAGGTCGGCAGGACCGGGGTCAGGAAGGAGTACGGCTGGATGGCCCACCCTCTCGGAAACGGAAAATGGCTGGTCGGCTTCGTGTACGAACCGGCAGGGGCGGGAGACGGCGAAAAGAGAGGGTGGGTCTTTCAGGTCAACACCAGGGAGATACCTCCTCTTCCCGGGAGAGGGCTTCCCCTTGGAACGGGATCGGTGGATGATCTCCTCCGCCTTTTCGGAGGCATGGGGGAGGCGCCCCTGCCTCCGCTGTCCATACCGGCTGACGGAACGGATTGTATCCCTCTCCGGTCTTTTCTCGAGTCCACCCTCCGGCGCTTCGGCGGTTCTCCTTCGGAGGCAAGGGATCGGTTGGGCGAGCCTGGGGCAGTGAGGCGCAGGTCCGTCAGGCAGCCTTCACATCCCGTGGAGGGAAAGCCGGTGCTCACCATGATGTGGCCCGGACTTTCCCTGGACTTTTCCGGGGTGCCCGGCAGCGAGCGCCTGGTGGCTGCCGTGGTGAAGGGGGGGGATCACCCTTTCGGTCCTGATCCGGGAATTCGCGTGGGGGATCCCTTTGTCAGGGTGTCGGAACTTCTCGGACAGCCGGACGGCAAAAGTTCACAATCGATGGTCTATACCGGCCGGGACGTTTCCTGCGATCTCATTTTCAACCTGAGGAAGGACGGCCGGATCGCCGGAATGTTCTTCTCCGTCGCGGCGGAATGAGCCGAAGACGGACAATTTCAAGGAGGTTCCCATGTCCCTGTTGCTGAGGCTGCTGCTGAAAGCGGCGCCGCTCCTTCTGTTCCTTCTCCTGTCCCGGGCTGTCCGGGACCTCTTCCGGTCCTACCAGGCGGGGGAAAGAGCCTATGACCGGCCCCCCCATGGAGGATCGGGGCCGGGTGCATCCGCGGCCGGCCGGAATTCCCGGAGGGACCCCTACAGCGTCCTTGGCTGCTCACCCTCCGCGACGGACGGAGAGATAAAAAAAAGGTACCGGGAGCTTCTCGGGAAATATCATCCCGACAAGTTCATCGGCCAGGATCTGGACGCCGACTTTGTGGATCTGGCGTCAAAAAAGTTCCAGGAGATCCAGGAAGCCTACGATGCAATCCGGTCACGGAGAGGATTCTGACGCTATGGAACCTAAATCCGCGGCTTTTCCTGGCAGAGGGAGTGTCGCTGGGCATAAGGTGAATTCGCCCCGCCAGGGGCGAAGAGATCATCCCCTGGGGGACAGCGCCCGGGCCGAGAAACCGACAAGGATGTCGGTTTCACAGGCAGGCAACCGGCGAACGCAGGGAGCCGAGTTGATCGCCTGGGCAGTTGTCAAGGACGACAATCTGCACCGGCGGACCAAGCGAGCACCGGTGACGCTCCCCGCTGCCTGCGGATTTAGGTGGAAGCATCTGAGGTTATTTTTCATAATAATCTTATAAGAGAGCTTCATTTTCGTTTCGTTCAGTGGTACGGCCCATGGTACAATGACCCCGTCCGGCGACGGTGCCGGACAAAAATTTCCGTCCCCGGCCCGAGGGAGAAGGAGAGTCGCCATGTCAACTCTGGAGTTCTACAAGGATCCCGATAGCTTCTCTTCCATAAAGTCCCAGGCGCGAACCACCATTGAGACCGCGTTTTACGGAAACAACGTGGTTCCCGTCGCCAATCTCCGCGAAGCGTACGATCTTGCCCGGACCAGTCCCGGAACAGTGGAGCTTACGGGCATGCCGGTGTACCGTCCCGAAGGGCAGGGACTGCCTTCCGGGAGCAACGTCCTGCTGATGAACGACGGTTCCGTGGTGGGCCGGTGCGCCGCCGCACGGAAGATTGTGGGGGAACCGGGGGTGAATATGGGAGAACTTGCGCCCGTTCTCAGGGAGGCGGTGTATGGAAGCCGGTTCCGCACCTTTTACGCGGCCGAGGCCTATATCGGCCTCGAAAAAGATTTCATGGTCAAGGCCCATCTCCTCGCCCCGAAAAACCACGAGAACCTGGTGTACAACTGGATGCTGAACTTCCAGTACCTGAACAAAACCTATATCGACATGTACAGGGAATCCCGGGCGCTTCCCGACGGCGACATCTTCATGTTCGCCGATCCCGACTGGACGAGCCCCGAGTACCCCCTCGGCCTTGCCTTTTTCGATCCCGTCCACAACTGTGCCGCCGTCCTCGGCATGCGCTATTTCGGCGAGCTGAAAAAGGGAACCCTCACCCTCGCCTGGGGCACCGCCGTGCGGAACGGCTTTGCATCCTGCCACGGGGGACTGAAGCGGTACAACCTGAAAAGCGGACGGTCCTTCGTCTCCGCCGTGTTCGGCCTCTCCGGCTCGGGAAAGTCCACCCTGACCCACGCCCGCCACGGGGGGAAGTATGATATCACCGTCCTCCACGATGACGCCTTCATCATCAACGTGAAGGAAAAGTATGCTATAGCCCTGGAGCCTTCCTACTTCGACAAGGTTCAGGATTATCCCATGGGGTGCGAGGACAACAAGTTCATCATCTCCCTGCAGAACTGCGGCGTGACCAGGGGAGAGGACGGGCTGCTCTATCCCGTGACCGAGGACCTGCGGAACGGAAACGGCAGGGCCATCAAGTCGAAGCTCTGGTCGCCCGTGCGGGTGGACCGCATCGACGAGCCCATCAACGCCGTCTTCTGGCTAATGAAGGACCAGTCCCTGCCGCCTGTCCTTCGGCTCAAGGGACCCGACCTCGCCGCCGTCATGGGGGCCACCCTGGCCACCAAGCGGACCACCGCCGAGCGGCTCGCCCCGGGCATCGACCCCAATGCGCTGGTGATCGAGTGCTATGCCAACCCCTTCCGGACCTATCCCCTCGCCCTCGATTACGAACGGTTCCGGACCCTCTTCCGGGACGGGGTGGACTGCTATATCCTCAACACGGGAGATTTCATGGGAAAGAAGGTCACTCCCGCCGACACCCTGGGGATCCTCGAGGCCATCATCGAGGAGAAGGCCCGTTTCGTTCCCTTCGGTCCCTTCAGCGACATGGAGACCCTCGAGCTCGAGCGTTTTCCCGTGGATTTTTCGGACGAAAAGTACAGGCGGGAGTTCTTCGCCCGGTTCAGGGACCGTCTCGCTTTCGTGACGTCGAGGGAGACGGAGAAAGGCGGCATGGACAAACTCCCGCCCGAGGCCGAAGCCGCTTTGCGGAAGGCCCTGGACGAGATCGGCTACCCGGTGCAGGACTAGGCGGAAAGGAAGCTATGGCGGGCCGGGGGGTTCCCCGGCCCCCGTTTTTTCCGGGCGGGCGAAATATTCCTTCACCAGGCATTCCCCCCGGAAAAGGCGGACTCTTGAAATGATCCGCCTTCTGCAGACCCAGTCAAACCCCTCCCCGGCTTTTTCTTCCGTTGTCCTGTCCCGTTCCATGGCGGAGGGCTCTTTCGCGGCCCCCGGCCATGAGCGCCACTCGCCCGACAGGGGCTCCTGGTACAGGACGAGCCAGGAATAGTCCGACCAGAGCCCCGGAATGCGGTAGCGCCTCCGTCCTTCCCCTTCGGCGTGGATCAGGATGCTCAGTTCGTCCCGGAACCTGGTGGCGGTCCCCCGGTATTCTCTGCCCCCGCGGCGGCCGCTGAAAGAGACGCTTCCGCCGTGGCCGCCGATGCCGGAGGCTTCGCACCACTGCCGTATCTCCTCCAGCAATTCGTCGTACTTCAGGGGAATTCCCCGGGCGGCGGCATAGATTTCGGCGAAGCGCCGCTCCAGGAGATATTCGCCCGGCCTGGGAGCGGGGGCGCAGAAGTCCTGGAGCCGTTCGGGGAAAAGGGGCATGATGTTCATGGGGTCTCCTTCGGATAAACGTGCCGGTCCAAAACCGGGGGCATCTTGCCGGGTCCGGCGTTTTCTGTTTCGGCTTTACTATATTATTCTTTTCCCTATAATCATACTCCTGACGGACATCACTTCGGAGGCTTCGATTATGGCACAATCGCAGGACAGAACGCACTTTATGGGGACCGATTCCATTCCCCGCCTGATGATCCGGTTTTCCCTGCCGGCCATCGGCGGGATGCTGGCCAACGCCCTGTACAACATCGTGGACCGCATCTTCGTCGGGCGCACCGTGGGGCCGGCGGGAATCGGCGCCATCAGTGTGGCGTTTCCCTTCATGCTGCTGGTCATCGCTTACGGGCTGCTCATCGGTGTAGGGGCTGGAGCCCTGGTGTCCATTTCCCTCGGCGAAAAGCGGCGTGCCCGGGCTGAAAAAACCATGGGGAACGCACTCCTTTTCCTCGCGGGGGGCAGCATTGTCATCGCTGCGGCGGGGGGAATGCTCAGCACCCCGGTCCTGGAGCTTTCGGGCGCGAGTCCCACCATGCTGCCCCTGTCAAAGGAATATCTCGACATCATCGTCTGGGGCATCCCTTTTTCGACCCTTGCCTTCGGGCTCAACTATTTCATCCGGGCGGAGGGGAACCCCCGGTATGCCATGTACACCCTCTTCGTGGGCGCCTTCGCCAACATCGTCCTGGACGCTGTCTTCATTCTGAAGCTCGGCATGGGCATCAGGGGTGCGGCCCTGGCCACGGTGGCCTCCCAGCTCCTCTCCCTGGGGTGGGCCGCCGCCTATTACCTTCGCCGACGGGGCGTTCTCCGGTTCAGGAGAAAAAATCTCCGTCCCGACAGGGTGATCGTCGGAAGGATGCTGGCCATCGGGACCGCCCCGTTCCTGACGGAATTCAGCTTCACCTTCATCATGGCGCTCTTCAACCGTTTCCTCCGGACCTACGGGGGAGATCTTGCCATCTCCGCCATGGGAATCTTCTTCAGCCTCGACAGCCTCCTTTTCCTCCCGGTCCTCGGGCTTGCGGAGGGAGTTCAGCCCCTCATCGGGTACAACTACGGCGCGAAGGACTACGGCCGGGTGATTGCCGCCGTCCGTTCCGCCATACTGATGGGGCTCGCTTTCTTCGCGGGGAGCTTTCTGCTCATCATGTCGGTGCCTGAACCGCTGATCCGCATCTTCAACGACACCGATCCCGAGCTGCTGGCCCTTTCCGTGCGGGGGATGCGGATCGGCTACAGCGGGGTCATGTTCGCCTCGGTGAGCATTATTGCCTCCCATACCTTTCAGGCCATCGGGAAGCCCAAAAAAGGGCTGTTTCTCACCCTTTCCCGGCACTTTCTCTTCATTCTCCCGCCGCTCTACTTCCTTCCCCCTCTCCTGGGGACGGACGGCGTCTGGATGGCTCTCCCCCTGTCGGACCTGGGAGGAGGGCTCCTGGGAGCCTGGTTCCTGAAGCGGGAGTTCGCCGTCATGCGGCGAAACCAGCGGATCGACGGGATGTTGCCCCTCCCGGAATGTACGCCCCCTCCGGATTCTGTATAATGGAGGAACAGACGCTGTCCCCCTGGAAATCCCGGAGGTGAAATACATGGAGAGAAGAGCAGGCCCCATAGGCAGGGGCGGAGTGAAACCGGCCGGCGAAATGATCCCGGAGAAAAGGTTTTCTGCATGAAAGCCTCGGGAAAAATCGGATTCGAAAAGGCTCTCGTCGGTGAAAGAGGAAAAGCGGCGTTTCTTTTTTCCTTCGGAATAGCCCTCTGCATTTTCGGCCTCACAAGGGATTCCCTGCAGGGTATCCTGTCGGGCCTGTGGAGGATTCTTGTCGAACCGGACTACCTCATTTCGGACTACATGGACGTGGGGGGCATGGGGGCGGCCTTCATCAACAGCGGGCTGCTCACGGTGATCTTCACGTCCATCCTTGTATTTCTCAGGGTCCACATCAGGGGGATTTCCATCGCAGCGGTTTTTACCGTGGCGGGGTTCTCCTTTTTCGGGAAGAATCTGCTGAACGTCTGGTTTATCATGGCCGGAGTCTGGCTCTACGCGAGAAGCCGGAAAGAACCCTTTCTCAATTACGTGTACGTCGCCTTTTTCAGCACCGCCCTTGCGCCCCTTGTGAGCCAGCTCATGTTCGGCTTTCACTTTCCTCCCTACCTGAGGATTGTTCTCGGCGCAGCGGCAGGGGTTTCGGCCGGTTTTCTGCTTCCCCCTCTCGCCACCTCCTTCCTGTCGGTCCACCACGGATTCAACCTGTACAATATGGGATTCACCGCCGGAATGGTGGGAACCCTGTATGTGTCCGTCTTCCGTTCCCACGGCTTCATCACGGCGAGCCGCGTCATCTGGTCTACGGGACACAACGGCCTTCTGTGGCCTCTGTGCGCCGCCTTTTTTCTTTTTCTCGCTGCTGCCGGACTGCTTCTCGGCGGCCTTTCGCAGGGCGGCCTGAGAGAGCTCTGGAAGCATCCCGGACGCCTCATAGCCGATTTCGTCGACCTGTATGATTTTCCCGCCACGCTCATGAACATGGGGCTGACGGGCCTTGCGGCCACAGCCTATCTCCGGCTGAGCGGGGGCGACTTCAACGGGCCGACCCTGGGCGGGCTTCTTACCATCGCCGGTTTCAGCGCCATGGGGAAAACACCCCGCAATATCGTTCCCATCCTGCTCGGCGTTGTGTTGGGCAGCATAACGAAAGACTGGAGCCTGACAGATCCGGCTATCCAGCTTGCCGCCCTTTTCGGGACCACCCTGGCCCCCATCGCCGGGGAATTCGGGGCGGCCGCCGGTGTCCTGGCGGGCTACATCCACTCGTCTGTGGTGCTGAACGTGGGAGTGCTCCACGCAGGTTTCAACCTGTACAACAACGGCTTTGCGGGGGGACTGGTGGCCGCCATCCTTGTTCCCCTCATCGAGGCTTTTCGGAGGAGGGAGAAACGATGAGGCACGAGCGTCTCGTGGTGTCCCGCATCGTGGGCGAACTGATGAACTTTTTTTTCTCCATGGGCGCCAGGGATTTCCAGGCCCGGGTCGCCAGGAGCGACGAGGGGCACGAGATCGTCATCGAGTCGGATTACGCCGGGAACCAGGGGAGCAAGCTCCGGGAGATGACCCGGCTGCTGCGGATGCCCCGGGCCCGGGAGATGGAGCAATATTCATGGTCGCTGTCGGGGGACATCAGTACGGGCCAGGAGATCTACCTCGTGGGCATCCTGACTGATACCGTCTCGGTGGACCACGACGAACAGGCGGGAAAGGTACGTATCGTCCTGTTCCGGAAGTGGAACTGAACGGAAGGGAGAAAATCATGGCACAGACGGAACTCACCCGGGAACTGCTGGAAGCCGCCGTCCTCGGCGCCTCGCTGCTCGGCGGAGGAGGAGGAGGAACGGTGGAGGAAGCTCTTGAAGTGGGAGAAATGGCCCTGAAGATCGGTCCCCTTCACCTTGTGGACCCGGACGACCTCGCCCCCTCGGGAACGGTTCTCACCTGCTCTACGGTCACCTGTCCCCACCGGAAGGATCCCTGCATTACCCCGAGGGCGAGGGTGCGCTCGGTGGAGCTGCTTCTCGAGAGCGGCGGGCCCAGGCCTTCCGGCCTTATTCCCAACGAGTGCGGAACCACGGGCATGGTGAACGGCTGGATCGAGGGTGCCATTCTCGGAATCCCCCTGGTGGATGCCCCCTGCAACGGCCGGGCTCACCCCACCCCCGAAATGGGCTCCATGGGGCTGCACCTCGTGGAGGGATATATTTCCTCCCAGTCCTTCGCCGGAGGCAGCCCTGCAAAGGGAGCTTATATAGAAGGGATCCTCAGGGGCTCAGTGGATACTGTATCGAATATGATCCGCCAGGATGCCTGCGTTGTAGGGGGTATCCTGGCAGTGGCGCGAAACCCGGTGAACGCCGTTTACGTGAAAGAAAACGGAGCGCCGGGCGCGGTGAAGCAGGCCATTCGCCTCGGAACGGCCATGAAAGGGGCAGCGGAGAAAAGCGCCGGAGCTGTCATTGAAGCAGCGGCGGAGATGCTCTCAGCCACGGTGATACGCTGCGGGGCCGTGGATGCGGTGGACCGGTTCACCGCCGGGGGCATCGACACCGGGACGGCATTTCTCGGCGGATACGAGGTGACCTTCTGGAAGGAGTACATGACCCTGGAAAAGGACGGGGAACGGCTGGCCACTTTTCCCGATCTCATCACTCTTTTCGACGGCGATACCGGACGGATCATCCCCAGCGACAGCCTCCAGCCGGGGATGAATGCCGTGATCTTCATCGCCTCCAGGAGGGAGCTGGTTCTCGGGGGAGGCATGCGCTCTCCCGGGCTCTTTGAGCCGGCGGAGAAAATCCTCGGGAAACCCATTCTTCCCTTCCTTCATATCTGATCGTGGTCATATCCTCCGGGGCGGCCTTCGGGCCGCCTTTTTCCTGCCGCTGCAGGAGGAAAGCCGGACCTTCCTGCCCGGCTGCTGGTCTGATATTTGACATAATATAATATGCGTGGTAATCTCTCCTCATGGTGTATTCTGCCCGGATTTTGCCCGGGCATACAAAATGGAGGTGTATGAATGGGACTTGAAGACCGGGTTTTGACCGGCGTCCATTTCATGCAGGGAAACTATGCTGCAGTCGAAGGCGCCATTGCGGCGGGATGCGACTTTTTCGCCGGGTATCCCATCACCCCTGCGAACGAGGTCTCCGAAGGGATGGCCAGGAGGCTCCCCGCCGTCGGGGGCGTCTTCTTCCAGGGAGAGGACGAACTGTGTTCCATCTATGCCATATCCGCGGCGTCCCTTGCCGGGGCGAAGGCCATGACGGCCACAGCCAGTGCAGGATATGACTACATGCAGGAGGGTATCGAGTACGCCGTGGCCGTGGAGGCCCCCATCGTGGTGGTTGACGTGATGCGCTGCCGGGGCGAAAACTTCGCCACCCAGTCGGACATCATGCAGGTCCGGTGGGCCGCCGCCGGCGACCATGAGATGATCGTGCTGGCTCCTTCAACGGTCCAGGAGACCTTCGACTTCACCGTCCGGGCCTTCAATCTCGCCGAGGAGTACCGTACCCCCGTGGTCGTTGTGTCCGAGATGTCCCTCGCCCTCATGAGAGAGCGCCTCGAGATTCCCGCTGCCTCGGCCATTCCGGTGGTGAACCGGAAACGGACCGCCAAGTCCCCCGCCGACTACCTTCCTTTCCACGCCGATTCAGAGTACGGGGTTCCGGACTTCGCGGAGCTCGGCACGGGCTACCGGGTCATCCACTCCATCAACCCCCACGACGAGCGGGGAGACATCGAGTGGGAGCCCCACGCCTTCGATCGCCTCTACAAGAGGATTACCGGCAAGGTCCGGGAGAACCGCACAAAGATTTCCACGGTCCAGCGGTTCGGCCTCGATGACGCCGACATTGCCCTGGTTGCCTTCGGCAGCGAGGTGCGCCCCGCTCTCGACGCCATGGAGATGGCCCGGGAGAAAGGGATCAGGGCCGGCGTGATGAAGCTCGACGCCCCGTGGCCCTTCCCGGAGGAGGCGATCCGGGACCTGGCTTCCAACGTGGGGGCCGTGGTCACCGTGGAGATGAACATGGGCAAGTACGCCGGAGAGGTCGAGCGGGCGGTGTGCGGAAAGTGCCGTACCGCGAGGGCGACGAAGAACCTCGGGACGCCCCACACTCCGGACGAGATTCTTTCCGTCATCGAGGAGGTGCGGGCATGAGCGCTCCCGAACTGTACACAAACGGCAATCCCCTGCTGAAATACATGAGGCAGGACAAGCTGCCCCATTTCTTCTGCCCCGGCTGCGGCTGCGGCCAGGTTGTGAGCGCCTTTCTCCGGGCCGTGGAAGCCCTCGGCCTCGACCTCGGCTCCATGGTGGGCATCGGCGGCGTGGGCTGCACTGCCCGGATTCCCGTCTACATCAACATGGACTGCCTCCACGGCGTCCACGGCAGGACCCTCGCATGGGCGACGGGGATCAAGCTCCACAAGCCCGACACCAAGGTAGTGGTCTTCGCCGGGGACGGCGACGCCCTCTCCATCGGCGGAAACCATTTCATCCACGCCGCCCGGCGCAACCTCGACGTGACCTTCGTGGTGGTGAACAACTTCAACTTCGCCATGACCGGCGGCCAGGTGGCGCCCATGACTCCCGACGGCTCTGTCACCATGACCACCCCTTACGGAAGCAGCGAGCCTCCCTTTGATATGTGCAAGCTGGCGGTAACGGCGGGTGCGACCTACGTGGCCAGGACCCTGACCTCCAATCCCGCCCAGATGACCACCTTCCTGAAGAATGCCCTGAACCACAAGGGATTCTCCGTGGTTGAAATTCTGTCCCAGTGCCCGACCCATTTCGGCCGGTACGCCCTCGGAAGCGGCAGCCCCAAGGGCCTGGTGGAGTGGATCAAGAGCCATACCGTTCCGGCGTCCGCCGCCGAAAAAATGTCTCCCGAGGAAACGGCAGGGAAGTACCTTGTGGGCGAGTTTGTCAACGTTGAAAAACCCGTCTTCCGGGGAAGCACCGTGTACACCCCGTCGACCTGCGGCTGCGGCGGGAAGGAGGCCAAGTAATGAACACGAAACAGACGAGCATCCGGTTCTGCGGCTTCGGCGGCCAGGGGATCATCCTGTCCTCCGTCATTCTCGGCGAGGCGGCGGTGACCAAGGAAGGCATCTATGCCGCCCAGTCCCAGTCCTACGGCTCCGAGGCCCGGGGCGGCCAGTGCCAGTCCGAGGTGGTCCTGTCGAAGAACCCCATCGGCACCCCCACCAACGAGCAGAACGACATCCTCGTGGCCATGTTCCAGGCGGCCTACATGAGCCACAAACATGAACTGAAGAAGGGCGGCGTCCTTTTCGTGGACAGCGGCCTCGTACCCGACCTCGGCGACGTGGATCCCTCCGTCACCGTGTGGAAGGTTCCCGCCACGGAGACGGCCATCCGTCTCGGCAGCAAGATGGCGGGCAACATGGTCATGCTGGGCTTCATCCAGGAAAAAACGGGCCTCGTCTCCAGGGACAGTCTCCTGGCTGCCATCCGGGAGTCGGTGAAGGAGAAGTACGTGGAGATGAACACCGCCGCCTTTGAAGAGGGCATCCGCATGGCGAAAGAGGACACGGGGGCATGAAGCTCTACGAATTCCAGGGCAAGGCTCTGTTCCGCGAAGCGGGCATACCGGTACCCCGGGGCGCCGTGGTCACCGCCTCCGACCGGTCGGGTCTCTTCGCCCCCTCTGCGGTGAAGGCCCAGGTTCTCTCCGGGGGGCGGGGAAAGGCGGGCGGCGTTCTGCTCGTCTCCACCCAGGCGGAAGCTGAAAAGGCCGCCGGCTCCATCCTTTCCATGGAACTGAAGGGAGAGCCGGTCAGAGCTCTTCTCGTGGAGGAGAAGATGAACATCCGGGCGGAATACTACCTCGCCGTCACTTTCGACGGTGAGGCCGGCACGCCCCTGTTCATGGCCAGCGCCTCCGGCGGAATGGATATCGAGTCGGTGGCGGAGCACAGCCCCGAGAAGATTCTCAAGCTTCCCGTGGATCCCCTGTGGGGCCTCACGGACTACAAGCTGCGCGCCATGGCCGATTTCCTCGGCTATGAGAACAAGAAGGAGTTCGCCTCCTTCGCCCGGAAGGTCTGGACCCTCTTCAGGGAAAAAAATGCCGTCCTGGTGGAGATCAACCCCCTGGTGGTCACCGATTCGGGCCTCGTGGCCCTCGACTCGAAGATCGAGATCGACGACGACGCCAGGCCCAGGCTGAAGGACCTCTTCGAAAAAAATCTCGCCGAGCAGGCGGCTCTCACCGGAGTGGAAGGGGAGGCGGACCACGGCACCATCACCTACGTTCCCCTCGAGGGGAACGTGGGCCTCATTTCTGACGGTGCAGGCACAGGGATGCTCACCCTCGACCTCATCCGGGACCTCGGCGGCGAGGCGGCGGACTTCTGCGAAATGGGCGGCCTGACGAGCCCCGAAGTGATGTACTCCGCCATGGACCAGGTCTTCTCGGACAAGAAAGACATCAAGAGCCTGCTCGTGGTCCTCATCGGCGGCTTCAACCGCATGGACGAAATGGCCGAGGGCATAACGGCCTATCTTCGGGAGCACAAGGTCTCCATTCCCCTGGTGGTGCGCCTCTGCGGCACCATGGAGGAAGAGGGCAAGGCCATTATGAAAGAGGCGGGCCTTCCCGTCTATGACGATCTTCGGACCGCCGTCGCCGACGCCGTGCGGTTCGCCGCGGGAGGGAACTGACATGGCCATACTTGTGGATCGCGATACCCGGGTTCTCGTCCAGGGAATCACCGGAAAATCGGGCATTCTCCAGACCAAATCCCTGATTGACTACGGCACGGCGGTGGTCGCCGGTGTCACCCCGGGAAAGGCCGGCACGGCCGTGGAGGGTGTTCCCGTGTTCAACTCCGTGGCGGACGCCGTCAGGGAAGTGTCTCCCAACGCGGCCATCAGCTTCGTTCCTCCCCTGTTCGCCAAGGATGCCGCCATGGAGGCCATGGAGGCCGGAATCAAACTTCTCGTCCTCACCATGGAAGGGATTCCGAAGCATGACGTGCTGGACATCCTCTCCTATGCCTCCGGCAGGGGAGTGCGGGTTCTCGGTCCAGGAACCGCAGGGGTCATCTCCCCGGGCAAGTGCAAGCTGGGCGCCCATCCCGCCCGGATGTTCAGGGAGGGGAAGGTCGGCGTGGTGTCGAAGAGCGGCGCCCTGTCCTACGAGGTGGGGAAGACCCTCACCGACGCCGGCATCGGCCAGTCCACCGTTGTCGCTCTCGGCGGCGGCCCCATCTGGGGAACCACCCAGCGGGACATCGTGAAACTCTTCAACGAGGATCCCGAGACGGAGATCATCGTTCTCCTCGGCGAGATCGGCGGAGGAACCGAGATTGCCGCGGCGGAATACATCGCCGAATCGGTCCGCAAGCCCGTGGTCTCCCTGATCGTGGGCCGGGCGGCTCCGGAGGGAAAATCCCTGGGCCACGCCGGTGCGATCATCCGGGGAAACAAGGGAACTGCGGCGTCGAAAATGGAAGCCCTGGAAAAAGCGGGAGCCTGTCTGGCTACGTCTCCCGCCCAGGTGGTGGAATTAATCCGGAAGCTGGGGTGATGAGATCATGGCTGTGCATGTAAACAAGCGGCTCTGCAAGGGATGCGGCCTGTGCATTTCCGTCTGCCCGAAGAACGTGTACGAAATTTCTTCCGAGACGAACCAGAAGGGGTTCACCGTCGTCGCGGCAGTCCGGGAGTCGGACTGCATCAAGTGCAGACGGTGCGAGATCACCTGCCCCGATATGGCGCTGTGGATCGAGGAATAGAATAAGCGGACTGGCGGCGGGGCGGCGGAAGAAATTCCGGCCGCCCCTGTCCCGTTGACAATGAACGCCCGAAAAGGGCACAAGGAGGCTGAAGCAGTACAATGACACGGATTATCGGACTTCAGGACATAAAAAACGCGGCCGGGAGAATCGCCGGCAAGGTGCGGCGGACCCCCATCCTGCGGGGAGACAAGCTTGACGCCCTGTGGGGCGCGGAGGTCTACTTCAAGCCGGAGAATCTCCAGCTTACGGGATCCTTCAAGATCCGTGGAGCTACCAACAAGATCCTCTCCCTCACCGACGAGGAGCGGGCGAAGGGCATCATCGCCTCGTCCTCCGGGAACCACGCCCAGGGCGTGGCCTACGCGGCGAAGATGCTCGGCATCAAGGCCACCCTCGTCCTTCCCGAGAACGCCCCCAAGTCGAAGATCGAGGGAACGAAGGCCCTCGGCGCTGAAGTGGTCCTGTACGGCTTCGACTCCATTCAGCGCTACAAGAAGCTCTACGAGATCAAGGCGGAAAAGGGCTACACCCTTGTCCACTCATACAACGACCCGGAACTCATCGCGGGCCAGGGCACGTCGGGCCTCGAGATCATTGAAGACCTTCCCGACGTGGACACCGTGGTGGTTCCCCTCGGCGGCGGCGGTCTCCTCGCCGGCGTAGCCGCGGCCATCAAGGAGACACGGCCCTCCGTGAGGGTGGTCGCCGTGGAACCCGCCGGGATCCAGCGCTACGCCGAGAGCCGGAAGGCCGGGAAGCCCGTGGAGGTCCCCATGGGCGCCACCCTCGCCGACGGTCTTATGATCACCATGACCGGCGAACACAACTATCCCCTCATCGACAAGTACGTGGACGAGATCGTTCCCGCCTCTGATGAGTTTATCTACAAGGCTCTCATGGAGATCGTCTTCAAGAGCAAGCTGCTCGTGGAACCCTCGGCATCGGTGGGCGTGGCGGCGGCCCTCGAAGGCAGCTTCAAGGTCAAGCCGGGCGAAAAGATCTGCTTCTTCCTGTCCGGCGGCAACATCGACCCCGACAAGCTTTCGTCCTTCATAGCCCACGAAACGGCCTGAGACTGAAAAAGGCAGAGAAAAGCCCGGGATTTCCCGGGCTTTTTTCTGTCCCGTGCTGTACGCCATGTCTGATATATCCGGTTGACGGAATCCCCAAAACAAATTACGATGTATATGCACTGGAAAACACTATCTGAAGGAGGGAATTTCATGAAAAAGTTGTCCAAGATACTGGCGTTTCTTTCCATCGCGGCCCTTTTCGCCGCAGGCGCGGCCTTTGCGGCGCCCATGCAGCTCACCATGGGAACAGGCGGAACGGCTGGAACCTATTATCCCCTCGGCGGAGCCCTTTCCCAGATCATCAGCGATAATTCAGGCGGTACCGTCAACATTACCGCCCAGTCCACAGGAGCCTCCATCGAAAACATCAACCTTCTTGCCGCAGGGGACGTGGACCTCATCATCGTCCAGAACGACATGTCCGACTACGCCTACAACGGGACCGAGTTCTTCAAGGACCGGAAGATCGAAAACATCACCGCCATCGCCAGGCTCTATCCCGAGCACATCCAGGTCATCGCCTCCAAGGACAGCGGCATCAAGTCCATCGCCGACTTCAAGGGAAAGAATATCTCCGTGGGCGCTCCGGGAAGCGGAAACGAAGCCAACGTCCGCCAGATTCTTGACGCGTACGGTATCACCTATAATGACTTCAAGGCCCATTTCATTTCCTACGCCGAGACAACCGACCACTTCAAGGACCGCCTCGTGGACGCCTTTTCCTACACCACCGGCGCTCCCAACCCCTCGATCCAGGACATCAGCACCCTTCAGGACCTCGTCTTCGTTCCCATCGACGGCGAGATAAGGGACAAGCTCATCGCGAAGTACCCCTTCCTCGCGAAGGAAGTCATTCCCGGAAACACCTACCGGGGACAGGACCAGCCCGTGGAGACCGTTGCTGTCCAGGCGATCCTGGCGGTGCGGAAGGAACTTCCCGAGGACGTGGTCTACACCATGACGAAGGCCCTTTTCCAGAACCTTGAGGCTGTCGGCAATGCTCACCACAAGGGCAAGAGCATCCTTCTGAGCAAGGCTCTTGACGGCATTTCCATTCCCGTGCATCCGGGCGCTGCCAAGTTCTTCAAGGAAGCGGGGCTTATGAAATAGGCTGAGAACCATTTTCGGGAGGCCTTCCTGAGCGGAGGCCTCCCTTCGTGCTTTTCCTGAGGGGGGAGTGGGTGTTGAACAGAAAAATCCTCTTGTACTGCTTTTTTCTCCTTTCCTTTCTTGTCCTGTTCTGTTCCCCGGCCCACTTTCTCATGATCAGAAGCGCAGACGGCTCCCTTCTCGCCGCATATCCCTTGAGAGTCGGCGAGACGTTTTCGGTGAGGTACATTCATTCCGTACAGAAAACGCCCGTGCTGGAAGTGTTCCGTCTTGATTTCCGGGAGGGCATCGAGCTGAGAGAAACTGTCTACACGGATTTCGGGGCGGGGCTGCCGTATCTTCTGGAAGGAAACGAGGTTTTTGAGAGCGGGGGGGGGAAATTCCGGATATACGGAATAGGAAGGCATCTTCCGGACATTGTTTTCCGTGTCGGCCGGTTCGCGGATTACCGTCTTCTGTTCCGCGAAAGGGACATTCCTTTCACTCAATTTGAAGAGCCGGGAAAACCTCTTCGTTTCACAGGAGAGAAAGGTCCTTATATTTTTTCTTTTTTTTATTGATTCCCTGAGGAGGAACGGTCATGGTGGAAAACAACGATGTGAAACCGCAGCAGGAAATTTTTGATTCAACAGCGGCGGAAAAGGCAGCGGAGACAATTGATGTCGAAAAGATTCTCGAAAAATATGACCGGGAGTCGACTACCCGGACGCTCACCCCGTCCTGGACGGGCATCGTCAAGATTATCTGCATTCTTTTCTCCCTCTTCCAGCTCTATACCGCGGCTTTCGGGGTATACGAGGCCCAGATCCAGCGTTCCGTGCACCTTGCCTTTGTTCTCGTCCTCGTGTACCTTCTGTACCCGGCCAGGCTGAGCCAGAGAAAAACGGGCCTGAAGGTGACCGACGTGATTTTCGCAGCCCTCGGGCTGGCGGTTGGTGCCTACGTCGTCATCGAATACACCGACCTCATGATGAGGGCGGGACTTCCCACCACAGGAGACATCGTGTTCGGCGGCATCTGCATCCTGCTGGTGCTCGAAGCGTCCCGCAGGGTTGTCGGGCTCCCCATCACGATTGTCGGCATAGTCTTCCTCGCCTATGCCTACTTCGGGCCCTATTTCCCCGGGATGTTCGCCCACAGGGGATTCTCCTACACCAGGATCATCACCCACATGTACGTGACCACCGAGGGAATCCTGGGAATGCCCCTGGGAGTCGCCTCCACCTTCGTGTACCTCTTCATCCTCTTCGGCGCTTTCCTGCATAAAACCGGCCTGGGCAAATTCTTCATCGACCTCGCCCTGGCGGCCACGGGCCACAGGATAGGAGGTCCGGCAAAAGTCGCGGTTATGGCGAGCGGCCTTTTCGGCACCATATCGGGCAGCTCCGTGGCAAACGTCGTCACCACCGGCACATTCACCATCCCCCTCATGAAGAGCATCGGATACAAGGCAGAATTCGCCGGCGCCGTGGAGGCCGCGGCATCCACGGGAGGGCAGCTCATGCCCCCCATCATGGGAGCGGCCGCTTTCGTCATGTCCCAGTTCATCGGAATCAGCTATATCGAAATAGCCATCGCGGCAGCCCTTCCGGCAATTCTCTACTACCTCGCGGTGGGGCTCATGGTTCATTTCGAGGCAAAGCGGCTCGGTCTCAAGGGGATACCCAAGGAAAATCTTCCCCAGGTGAAAAAGGTTTTCGCCGAAGGATGGCACCTTCTTCTTCCGCTCTTTGTCATCGTCTATCTTCTCGTCAAGGGGTACACCCCCCTGAGAGCTGCTCTCGTCTGCATCATAGTGACGGTCGCCATCGCCATGCTGCGAAAGAACACCAGGCTCAATGGAAAGGACATCCTCGATGCCCTTGAGAACGGCGCCCGGTCGGCCATAGGCGTTTCGGCGGCCTGCGCATGCGCCGGGATCATCATCGGCGTGGTCACCCTTACCGGCGTCGGGCTCAAGATCGCCAACGGCATCGTGGTGCTCTCCGGCGGCAGCTTTTTCTTCACCCTTGTCCTCACCATGATCGCTTCCATCATCCTCGGCATGGGGCTTCCCACCACGGCGAAGTACATCGTGCTGGCGTCCATGGCGGCTCCCGCCATCATGAAGTTCGGCGTGCCCATACTGGCGGCCCATCTCTTCATCTTCTACTTCGGCATCGTCGCCGACCTCACTCCCCCTGTCGCCCTGGCGGCCTACGCCGGAGCGGGGGTGGCGGGAGGAGATCCCGTAAAAACCGGCTTCAACGGTCTGAAGCTTGCCCTGGCAGGCTTCATGATTCCTTACATCTTCGTCTACAACCCGGGGCTTCTCCTCATCGACACCACCCTCCCCGAAATTATCCTGATGATCGGGACCTCCCTGCTCGGGGCCTTTGCTCTCGCCCTTGGCGGCTCAGGATACTGGATGAGGAACCTCAACATTCTCGAGCGGATCATCTTCTTCGGAGCGGCGGTCACGCTCATTTTCCCGGGAGTTGTGACTGACTCCGTCGGAGTCGGGATAATGGCCGTCATGTGGTTCCTGCAGAAGCGTTCGGTGAAAAATCTGCCGCAGCAGTCCTGATCTTCCGTTTTCTGCCTATGCAGCAGGTCCTGTTTGCAGGACCTGCTTTTTTTTTTGGGGAGGGAGCCAAAATCAGGATACATTATACATATTGCTTTTCCCGGAGAGTACGTATAGAATATATTATGCATCAAATATAAGGGGCACTCTGTCAACATTTTAGTTCATCATTTTGGAGGGAATCGAATGGCAAGGGAATTCGGCGTCACCGAGTGCGAACCGGCAACCCAGGGAGAGGCGGTCCTGCGGAAAGCCACCAAGGAGTGCAGCTACCGTACGGAACTGGCTCCATTCTGGACCACGGCGATTATCGTGCTGTCCTGCGTTTTCATCCTGTACCACCTGATCACCTCGCGGTTCGGCATGCCGCCCATGTTCAAGCACAGGGCCATCCATCTCGGCTTCATCCTCTGCCTTGTCTGGATGTACTACCCCGCGTCGAAACGGTCGATCCAGTCAAGGCCCAGCGCCGTCGACATGGTGCTTATCGTGGCTTCAATTGCTGTATGCGGCTATACGGTCTTCAACGTGGACGCCTTCGCCCTCCGGGGAGGAGTGGCCCTCCAGCGGGACTACTATTTCGGCGCCGTGGCGATTCTCCTTGTCCTGGAGGCCTGCCGCAGGGTAGCCGGAAGGGGACTGCTCATCCTGGCCATCGTCTTCCTTCTTTATGCCCTTTTCGGCCGGTACATTCCGGGAGTCCTCTCCCACAGGGGATACACCATCCAGCGGGTGATCTACCAGATGTACCTCACCACCGAAGGAATTTACGGTCTTCCCATCGGCATCGCCGCCACCTACCTCGTCCTCTTCATCGTCTTCTCGTCCTTCCTGGAAAAGAGCGGCCTCGGAACCCTGTTCAACGACGTTTCCCTCGCCCTCGGCGGACGGCTCGTGGGCGGTCCCGCCAAGGTGGCCGTCATCGGCAGCGGTCTCGTGGGCATGATCAGCGGCAGCGCGGCCACCAACGTGGCGACTTCCGGAGCTTTTACCATCCCGCTCATGAAAAAAATAGGGTACAAGCCCTACTTCGCCGGCGCCATCGAGGCTGCGGCCTCCACGGGAGGCCAGATCATGCCCCCTATCATGGGGACCGGCGCCTTCATCATGGCGGAATTCCTCGGCGTTCCCTACATCTCCATCGCCGCGGCGGCCATCATTCCCGCCGTTCTCTACTTCGCGGCGGTGTTCTTCCAGGTCGACCTCAGGGCCCGAAAGATCGGCCTGACGGGCATGGCGAAAGAAGACATTCCCGACGTGAAGAAGACCATCCTGCGGTACGGGCACATGTTCCTGCCCATCATCATTCTCGTGGTTCTGCTGATGCAGCACTTCACGCCACTGTACGCCGCCTTTTACTCCATCGTGGTGACCTGGATCCTTTCCTTCCTGAGGAAGGAAACCCGCATGGGCGTCAACAAGCTCATTCCCCTCGCAGTTTCTTCAGCCAGATCATGCCTGAGCCTCAGCGTCGCCATGGCCAACGCCGGTTTCGTGGTGGCCGTCCTGTCTATGACGGGCATCGGCATCATCCTCGCAGACAACATCGTGGCCCTTTCCCACGGAAGTCTTTTCGTCACCCTGGTGCTCTGCATGGTGGTCTCCATCGTCCTCGGCATGGGACTTCCCACGAGCGCCTGCTACATCATCGCCGCCACGATCGCGGTCCCGATTCTCCATGAGATGAAAGTTCCCGGTCTCCAGGCCCATTTCTTCGTCTTCTATTTTGCCTGCCTTTCCACAGTGACCCCGCCGGTGGCCCTGGCCTCCTACGTGGCGGCCGGCATGTCCGGAGCGGGGACGAACGAAGTCGGGTGGGCCGCCTTCAAGCTGGCCCTGGCGGGATTCATCGTGCCCTTCTTCTTCATCTACGCCCCGGCCATCCTGCTCGTCGCCGACAGTGCGGCGGTCATTGCCTGGGCTGCCGTTTCCGGCCTTATGGGCGCGGCCCTTCTCTCGGTGGCTGTGGAAGGGTTCCTGTTCGTCACCCTGCCGTGGTTCTTCAGGGTTCTGTATTTCGGAGCGGCACTGACGCTCATCGCTCCCGGCGTACATTCTGACTTGATCGGCTTCGGTCTTACCGCAGCAGCTTTTGCCGGGACGTTGTTCCTGAGGAAAAGGGAGGTGAGCCGCAGGGAATAGAAATGAGCGGATCTGCGGAGCCTGTCGTTGCAAATTCGTGGGAAAATACCACAACAGAGGGCTGCGGCCCAAAAGGAGGAGAAGACATGTTGAAAGGCAGAAGAAACCTGATCGTTGCCGCCGGAGTTCTTTTCATGTTCCTGTTTGCGGGTGCGGCGTTCGCCGTGACCCATATCACCATGGGAACGGCGGGAGTGGGCGGCATGAACTACCCCGTGGGCATGGCCATGGCCAAAATCTGGAACGCCAACATCAAGGACATGAAGGCTGTCGCCATCGCCACCGCCGGCGCCGTCCAGAACATCGACATGATCCGGACGAAGGATATCGAAGTGGCGGTCTGCAGGGCCAATGAAGCCTACCGCGCCTTCAACGGCCTTGAGAAATACGAAGGCAAGCCTCACACCTGGCTCCGCGCCCTTACCGGCGGCGTCATGTTCGACGCCAAGACGGTGGTGGCCCTGAAGGACGAAGGCATCAAGTCCATCAAGGACTTCAAGGGGAAGAGAGTCGCCGTCGGCCCCGTAGGCAGCGGCGGCGAGCTTGACGCCCGGGAAATTCTCGCGGCCTACGGCCTCACCTACAAGGACATCACTCCCGAGTACGTGGAAGCCAGCCAGGCGGTGGACATGATGTCCGACGGCCTGATCCAGGGCGCCATCCTCGGTTTTACCCCCGGCGCCTCCGCCATCAGCGAGCTTATGATCACCGGCAAGGTCATCATTCTCCCCATCGAGGAAGAGGGATACCAGGCCCTGAAGAAGATCAATCCCCTCGTCGACAAGAGGATTCTCAAGGCCGGAACCTATCCGAACCAGGACTACGACGTGGAGACCTGCGGCGATCCCGCCGACCTCATCATCACCAGGGAAGATCTCCCCGAGGACCTCGTCTACCAGATGACCAAGTCCCTCTATGAGAATCTCGACGACGTCCGCAACGTGGCGGCGGCGGTCCGCGGCTTCGGTCCCGACCTCGTGGCCGAGCCCGACAAGATGCTGATCCCCTACCACCCAGGCGCACTCCGCTACTTCAAGGAGGCCGGAATTCTGAAGTAAAACAGGCCTGCTTCAACTGATGCCGAAAAAAACCCCCCGGAGATTCTTCCGGGGGGTTTTCCGTTCGGGACCGCATGATGGAGAACATCACGCACTGTGAAGAAAAGCAATGCAAAAAAACGGGCCCCCGAAACCTCCGGGACCCGGTCGGCAGTTTCAGTCCGCCAGGGGGAGAAAATTGATCACAGGTACCTCGTAGGGATGAACGGACCGGATTATCGCTTCTACCCTCTCCCTGTCGGCGGCGCGGCACCGGAATTCAGCCTTGATCTCTTCCGCGCAGGAGAGTTTCCCGATTTCGCCGTCGTAGGGAGAGGCCCCCTCGAGGGGCATCCACGTTCCCGTCACGTTCAGCAGCGCCATGACTCCGGCGTAGTGCCCCTCCCGAAGGAAGCCTTCCCTGTCCAGAGCGTCCCGGAGGACGGGCACGAACTCAGCGGGGATGAAGACTTCCACTTTCATGTATTCCGGCATTTTTATTCCTCCCCGGCGGGCAGGGCCTTGGTGAGCTCCGGAATGAAGGAGACGGAGACGGCCTCTCCTTCGGCGAATATCTGCCGGGCATCGGGGTTGTCCACCTGGACGAGGATTTCTCCCATCTCGGTGGCGACGAAGGATTCGATGCTGTGCCCGAGATAGACGTTGGTGGTCACCCGTCCGTCCAGGATGCCCTCTCCGGGCGGGAGGAGGGTGAGCGATTCAGGGCGGCACATGACGAGGGCGGGATCCCCGGCCCTGAGATCCGGGGAGAAGCGAGGAAGGGGAAAGGTCCTTCCCCTGACCTTTACGGTACAGTGCTCGTCCACCCCCGCCACCTCGGCGGGGAAGAAGGCCACCTTGCCGATGAAGCCCGCGACGAAGGCGCTCGCCGGATCGCGGTAAACCTGGTGGGGCGATCCGATCTGCACGATCTTCCCCTTGTTCATGACGATAATCCTGTCCGAAAGGCTCATGGCCTCGACCCGGTCGTGGGTCACGTAGGCGGCGGTGATGCCGAGGGATTTCTGGATGCGGCGGATCTCCACCCGCATCTGCTCGCGGAGCAGGGCGTCGAGGTTCGACAGGGGCTCGTCCAGCAGAAGGACCGCAGGCTCCACGATGAGGGAGCGGGCCAGGGCGACCCGCTGCTGCTGTCCTCCCGAAAGACGGGAGGGGGGACGTTTCGCCAGGGTGTCGAGGCCCACCATGCCGAGAAAGCGCATGACCTTCCCGCTGATCTCCTTCTCCGGCATCTTTCTGAGCCGGAGGCCGTAGGCCACGTTGTCGAAGACGTTCATGTGGGGGAAGAGCCCGTAGCTCTGGAAGACCATGGCGGTATCCCGCCTGTTGGGGGGGAGGTGGGTGATATCCTCGCTCCCGATGAGGACCCGGCCCCTGGTGGGCAGCTCGAACCCGGCGATCATGCGCAGCGTGGTGGTTTTGCCGCACCCCGAGGGTCCGAGAAGGGTAACCAGCTCGCCGGGGGCGATGACAAAATCCGCCTGTTCCACGGCGGTGATGTCCTTTCCGGACTGGGGATCCTGGAACACTTTCCACACGTTTTCAAGGGTGACTGATTTCGATATGTTTTCCATGGTTTGTCCCACCTCAGATGCTCATGGTCTTTGCGAGATTTTCGTTCTTCCGGACCACCAGCCGCAGAAGCCCGAAGGTCAGAAGGACGATCACGATGAGCGTCGTCGCGAGGACGCTCGCCAGGCCGAACCGCAGGTTTTCGGAGAAATTGTAGATGAGGACGGTCAGGTGGTACCACTTGGCGGAGATGAGGAAGATGACGGCGCTCACAGCCGTCATGGACCGGACGAAGGTGTAGGAGAGGCTGGAGATGAAGGCCGGCCGTATCAGCGGGAGGACGATGGTGCGGAACACCGTGGGGGTGTCGGCTCCGAGGTCCGCGGCCGCCTCTTCGATGGCCGGGTCGATCTGCTTTAGGGAGGCGAGTCCTCCCTCCACGCCCACGGGAAGTTCCCTGATGACGTAGTTGATCACGATGATGGCCGCCGTCCCGACGAGGATGAGGGGGGCCTTGTTGAAGGCCAGAATGTAGCTGATGCCCACCAGGGTGCCCGGAAGGGCGAAGGGGGTCAGGATGAGCATGTCGAGCAGCCGCTTGCAGGGAAATTTCTTCCTTGCAAGCACAAGAGCGGCGATCATGGCCAGGATGCCCGCGATGGGCGTGGCCGCGCCTGCGAGCGTCATGGTGTCAAGGAGCACCCTCCATCCCCGCTCGAAGGCCTCCCTGAAGTTGGCCAGGCTGAAGCTGTAGTCGATGCCCCAGTTCTTCACGAAGCACCCGGCGATGATGGTTCCGTAGAGGCTCAGAAGGAAGAGGACGATCAGGACCATCAGGGTGACCAGAATACGCTTCACCGCCGGCGACACGAGCTCCGTCATGCGGCCCGAGGGTTTCCCCGTGACGGTGACGTAGGATTTGCGGCTTACCCAGTACCGCTGGGCAAGAAAGGCGGACAGGGTGGGCAGGAGGAGCAGCAGGGAAAGAGCGGCCCCGTGGCCGAGGCGGTTCATTCCCGTGACCTCCATGTAGGATTCCACGGAAAGCACCCGGAAGCTCCCGGAGAGAATCAGGGGGTTCGCGAAATCGGCCAGAGAGTTGGTGAACACCAGGAGCCAGGAGCTGAGCAGTCCGGGCACCGAGAGAGGGAGGGTCACCGTTTTGAAGGTTTCCCACCGGTTGGCCCTCAGGTTCAGTGCGGCATCCTCCAGGGTGGAGTCGATGGCTTCGAGGATGCCCACCATGGTGAGGAAGGCGATGGGGAACATCCCCATGGTCTGGACCAGGGTCAGCCCGCCGAGCCCGTAGATGGTGAAATTCTCCAGTCCGAGGACCTGTTTCGTGATAAGGCCATTGTTGCCGAAGAGCAGAATAATGGACAGGGTGAGGGAAAAGGGGGGCGAGATAATGGGAAGAGTCGCCATGGCGGAGAAAAACTTCTTCCCCCGGATAGCCGTCCTCGAAATGACGAAAGCGAAGAGAAAACCTACGATCGTCGAAGCGGTGGCGGTGAAGGCCCCCAGGGTGATGCTGCCTCTCAGGGCGGTGACGTACTGCCTGGTGGTGAGGATGGATTTCCACGTTTCGAGCGAGAATTTTCCGTCCTTGAGAAAGGTCAGCCGGACCGCCTCGAAGAGGGGATAGGCGACGAACACCCCCACGATGGTGAAGAGGCCGAGGATGACATAGCCTGTGATGGGATCCCTGCTGTAGCTCGCCACGGCGAAGACGGCGGCGAAGAGAACCAGGGCGAGAAGAAAGAGCCCCCGCAGGAGGGAAAGAAACTGGTCGAAGTCTCCCGGAGAGAAGAGAAACACGGCGGTACCGGTGACGTCTCCGGTCTCGCCGTCATGGGCGGGAGCGAAGAGCACCCGCCGCTCCTCCCCGTCGAGAAAAAATCTCTGGGCAGGCTGGTACATTTCGTCGTACATGGCGCTCTCTATTCCCCTGGCGAAATCACGGTCCTTCCCGTGGAGCGCGAAGAATTCCCCGAGGGCGGGAGTGGGGGCGAAGATCTTCATGCCTTCCCTGTCTTCAGGAAAGCCCTTGAGAAAGAGAAGCTCGAAATCCCTGGAGGGGCCGCTGATGCGCCTGATCCAGCCGTCAATGGCTTCGTCTTTCGATGGGACCGAGCCCATGGCGACCTCGGCGGCCTTTTTGTAGTGGTTCTCGGCGATAGAGCCGAAGGATCCGGCCAGGGCATTGTACATCCAGAAGAGCAGGGAGGCGAAGAGCAGAACGGAGAAGGCCGGGGAGAGAAATTTTCTGGAAGGAATGGTCATCTCCTCCTTTCGGGTGAAAGAATGAAGGGGTCCCGGGCAGGACCCCTTCCAGTTTCCCGTTTCAGGCCAATTTTACCTGGAGGCGCCGATTTCCTTGTTCCACCGGTCGAGGAGCCGGCCCTTGTTGGCGGCGTCCCAGACGTCGTCCTGGTTGACCAGCTTCATCTTCGAGAAGGAGAATCCTGTCTCCACCGGTGAAGCCTTGTCGCTCAGGGGAATGACGTACCACGTGGCGATGATGTCCATGGCCGACTGGCCGAGGATCCAGTCATAGAGCTTTTTCGCGTTCACCGGATCCGGCCCGTCCTTCAGGAGGGAGAGGGCAGCGGTCTCGAAGCCCGTTCCGTCGGAGGGAACGGCGATCTCGATGGGGGCTCCCTCCACCTTCAGCTTGACCATGTCGTGGAGGTAGCCGATGGCCACGGGGATCTCGCCGATGGCGCAGTTCTTTCCGGGGGCCGACCCGGAGCGGGTATACTGGTCGATGCTCCTGTCCAGCTGCTTGAGGAAATCGAAGGCCTTGTCCTCGTCGTTGCCGAAGACCCGGATCAGGGTGGTGACCATGTTGTAGGCCGTTCCTGAGGTGCCGGGGTTGGCGACCCGAACTTTTTTCTCGTACTCGGGCTTGACGATGTCGGCCCAGGAGGTCGGCAGGGGAAGATTCAGCTCGGCGGACCGGTTTGTGTTGATGCAGAACGCGATGGGGCCCACGTACAGACCGATCCAGAATCTCTCGGGATCCTTGAACTGGTCGGGGATGGATCCCGCCATGCGGGAGTTGTAGGGAACCGTCAGCCCCTTGTTCTTGGCATCGATGTGGAGGGTGCCCACGCCGCCGACCCAGATGGACGCCTGGGGATTGGCCTTTTCGGCCTCGATGCGGGCCACCGCCTCGCCGGAGGACAGGCGGACCCATTCCACTACGATGCCCGTTTCTTTTTCAAACTGCTCGAAAAGGGCCTTCGCCAGGGGTTCCTCCATGGTGGTGTAGGCCTTCACTTTTTCGGCGGCGAGGGAATTCCCCGCGATCATGGTGACGCACAGCAGAACGAGAACAGCCAGGACAACGATTTTTTTCATTGCTTCATCTCCTCCTGTAGTTTGCGGGCAGCCGTCGGTTGCGCTGTCTCCGCCTGAGTATAGAAAGGGAAGGGAAGTCTGTCAATTCTTCTCTTCACTTTTGCCGGTGTATTTCAGGGAAACTGTTCCGCCCATGGAAAAGGAGAGCCGGAGACCGTCGGCGTCAAGGGAAAAACGTTCAAGGTCAAGGGAACCCACCGATCCGTCCATCACCAGTTCGTCGGAGACCTGCCGGCCCCGGACCGCATCGCCGAGGGAAAGGAGGGTCTTCTCCCGAAGCTCGCCCAGGGGGAAAACGAGGATTTCGCCGATTTTCTTCGCCAGGAGAGGCCTGACTATCCAGGAAGCCATCCGCATCAGGCCCCGGGTGGAATTCTCGTCGAAGTCCACGCCTTCCACCCGCAGCACCTGTTCTTCCCTTGAATAGACCGGCCTCCCCGTCAGGTAGACCTTTCCTTTCAGGGGAGCTCCGAGTGGAGCCGTTCCCGAGATGTCCGCCCCGGCCACCAGCTTTTCGCCGCTGCCGAAAAGGGCGATTTTTTCCACGGTGACCCTGCCTCCGCCGGGAAGGTCGAGGGGCTCAAGGGGCTGGCCCGAGACGAATTCCTCAAGGGCTCCGTAGGATATGGAGGCGTCAAGGTTGACGAGCACTCCCGGGTCAAGGTCCGGAGGCAGGGGGGTGAGGGCGGGCAGGGGAGGGTGAGGATCGGCCGCTCCCGGAATGCCGGACGTGACCGAAAGGAGGCACCGGAGGGCCAGGTGGGCGGAAAGAATGCCCTTCCTCGCGGTAAAGGGGGGCATGGACACCTCGAGGGGGCGGACAGCGAGGGCAAGCCGGGGGGATTCAGAGAGGAGAATGGGGGAGGCGAGACCTTCCCACTGTTCCCGGGCACGCTCCTTGAGCCGGACGGACCGGTTGAGTTCCTCCTCGGCGCGGCGGAGCAGGTCGCCCGACCGGTCTTCGAGGAGGGTCGACAGGAAGCGGGCGATCCCGATTTTCTGGCCGAGGATGGTGATGGCCGGATTTTCCTTCCATTCGACGGAAAGGGAACCGTCAAGCCGGATATTCCAGTCCGTGTCGATCCGGGGTTTTACCTCGAGGAGGATTCTGCCCCCGCCGAAAACCTCCTGTTTCGTGCTCGACGAGATACCCAATATTTTCCCCTTCCAGCGGACGAGGCTCTCGAAACGGAAGGGAAGGGCAACCCGTGCCCTGCCCTTCTCCAGGGATACGGACACGGGACCGGTCCGCTCCACGAGCACGTCTGCGGCGGACTCGCCGTAGACGTCGTCCAGCTTCTGTCCCTTCACGTTGTACAGAGGGTTCATCAGGGCGTCCCCGAGGAGCCGCTCCGCCTCCGAGGCGGTGATGCTCAGCGGAACGGAGAGAAAGGATTCGGCGGGAGGGGCCGCGGGAGCACTCCGGTCAATGGCGGGGGGGGCCTCGACAACCACTACGGCCGGAACCTCCTCCGTCGTTGCGGAGACCAGAAAGAAGACCAGGGATCCGAGGGCACATGCCAGAACGGCAGAAAACCATTTTTTCATGGGAATACCTCTCAGCCGGAAAATTCGGTTTGTGTCAGTATCCCCATTATACTCCGAAAGAGGAAGAGACCGGAAGAATCCTCCCGGGCACGGAGGGAGAGGCGGGCAGGCCGTCATTGACAATCCTCCTCCGCAGGATACAATGAAGACGGCGGGAGAGATGAAGCAGGCCGTATGCCGCCGTCGGTCCCGTGCCGGTTTCCGCCCCGGCGGGGATTTATGGACAGAGCCCTTCAGCGGGGAATATTCCTGTGCTGGGGTCATTTTTCTTGTGAACGAAGGAGAGAGAAAACGATGGAGCAGCTCTTTGAAGGTTTTCTGGCCCTCACCGGCAGACAGGCGGTGATGATGGGGGTGGGAGCGGCCCTGCTCTACCTGGCCATAGCGAAAGAGTACGAACCGTCCCTCCTCCTCCCCATGGGCTTCGGAACGCTGCTGGTGAACATCCCGTTCTCCTCGGCCCTGACGCAGACGGCGGGGGACCATCTGCAGCACGGGGCCCTGAGCATCCTCTTCGACGCAGGGATAGCCAACGAAATGTTTCCCCTGCTGATCTTCATCGCCATCGGCGCCATGATCGACTTTACCCCGCTGTTCCAGAACCCGGTGACCTTTGTCTTCGGCATTACCGCCCAGGCGGGAATTTTCCTCACCATGGGGCTGGCCCTTCTCTTCGGCTTCGACCTGAAGGAAGCCGCCTCCATCGGCATCATCGGCGCGGCGGACGGTCCCACGTCCATCTATGTTTCCGCCAAGTTCGCCCCGCACCTGCTGGGGCCCATTTCGGTGGCGGCCTACTCCTACATGGCCCTGGTCCCGGTGATCCAGCCGCCGGTGATCAAGCTGCTCACCACCCCCGAGGAGCGGAGAATCCCCATGCCCTACCACGAAAAGCCCGTTTCGAGAAGGGCGAAGATCCTCTTCCCCATCGGGGTCACCCTTGTGGCTGGCATGTTCGCCCCGCCGTCGGCCTCCCTCATCGGGTTCCTCATGTTCGGCAACCTGCTGCGGGAGAGCGGCGTGGTGGACCGGCTCGCGAAGGGGGCCCAGAACGAACTGGCCAATGTCGTCACCATCCTCCTGGGGCTTGCCATCTCGGCCACCATGAC
>Ga0334884_1001439_pt1 | contig 35210 bp, 32 predicted proteins | sample GraSluR1_MG_7_FD_207215 | JGI IMG/M metagenome (GOLD analysis project Ga0334884, IMG submission 207215) | Sludge microbial communities from methane-producing bioreactor in Wageningen University, Netherlands - Granular Sludge_12_05 R1 | ecosystem: Engineered > Bioreactor > Anaerobic >... | reverse complement strand
AGTCATATGGGATTAGAAACTTCCTTAAAAACGTCTTTAGAATTTAGTATGAGTGAAGCGGTAGATCCGCATGTAAATAGAAAGCGATTTACCGAGGAGTGGTGGGCTTAACCGATGACCAATGGATGGAGTTGAGAATCCTGAAATAAGCTGCCCGGATTTTTTGGTATTAGACGGCCAACAACGATTAACCGCCCTTTTCCAGGCCCTTTACTCAGAAAAGCCAGCAAAGACAAAGGACGTGCGAGGAAAAGAGATAAAACGATGGTATTATATTAATATAGAACACGCGATAAAATTGAATAACGATCGTGAAGATTCCATAGTAGGCTTGCCTGAGGACAAAGTAATCCGGAATTTCCGCAACGAAGTAATCAGCGATTATTCTACACCAGAAAAAGAATATGATGCAGGCTTATTTCCTCTAAATAAGGTATTCAATTCGTCAGATTGGAGAAGGGGTTTTAACGAATATTTTGATCATAACCAAGAGAAGTCAAAGTTATGGGACAAATTCGAAGGAGAGGTCGTCAAGCGTTTTGAACAATACCAGATCCCAGTTATACAACTTACAAAAGAGACGCCCAAGGACGCCGTATGTCAGGTATTCGAAAAAGTAAACACTAAGGGTGTCTTGCTCAATGTATTTGAGCTGCTGACGGCGACCTTTGCAGCTGACGATTTCATCTTGAGAAAGGATTGGTCACTTCGCAAAGATAGGCTCAATAAGAACAAATTGCTGGCCAAGATTGAAAACACCGAATTTTTACAGGCTGTAACATTGCTGGCAACTTGGCAGAATCGAAATACCTGCATAAACACAGGTCAGGCCGCAGAAAATGCCCCACCCGTCAGCTGCAAGAGAAAGGATATCTTAAACCTCTCGCTGGCCGAGTATCAAAAGTGGGCCGATCCCGTAATCGAAGGCTTCGAAAGAGCAGCCAAATTCCTTCATACCCAAAAAATATTCTCGGCTCGCGATATTCCTTACAGCACACAACTGATTCCCATGGCGGCAATTTTGGCCGTTCTTGGAGATGAAGCCGATAAGGAAGGCATACGAGCCAGGCTTTCCCGTTGGTTCTGGTGTGGTGTTCTCGGAGAACTCTACGGAAGCGCCATTGAGACCCGTTTTGCCCGAGATCTCTCTGAGTTCTTGACCTGGATAGATGGTGGCGCTGAACCGATAACAGTATACGATGCTGGCTTTAATCCCTCTCGTCTCTTCACCTTGCGCACCAGGAACAGCGCAGCTTACAAAGGAATCTTAGCAATATTGATAAGAGGCGGAGCTTTGGATTTGCGAACAGGTTATTCGATAGATGAACAGAGCTATTTTTATGAGAAGATAGATATCCATCACATATTCCCACAGGATTGGTGTTCGTCAAACGGGATTAATCAAGAACGCTGCAACTGCATAATAAACAAAACACCAATATCTGCAAAGACGAATAGAATTATCGGTGGGACGGCCCCAAGTGATTATCTAACCCACATGGAACGAAATGCAGGAGTAAGTAGCGACCACATGGATGAGATCCTAATCACTCATTCAATAGATCCGCATTATATGCGGAGCGACGATTTTGATGGATTCTTCAAGACAAGAGAAGAAGCTTTGATCAAGCTTGTTGAGCAGGCCATGGGTAAGCCTGTGGTTCGCGGCATTCCTATAATTGATTTTGATGACGATTATAAAGAAGAATCTGATTGAATCGACCTTATGGTAAAGATCCCATTTAATGCCCATCTATGGCGATGGAAACGCTTATCGACAATCTCATTCGCGAGCTTCGCGGGCCGACGTAGGAGTAGATTGCCATCGGAGAGTAAGCCGCCGGTGATCCCACAGACTGGCGGGCGAGAGGCGGTCGGGGAGGTCTTTCGCCGCATGAGGTATATTTCTAATTATATTTTAACGACTCGATATATCTTCGACGGTCTCTCCCGCCACCCTCCGATGATGGTCCCCGCTGATCATATGCTCGCTTTTGGCAGGCGGCTTTCCGTATCGATAGACCTAGCCATGAGAAGACCCTCCTTTCGCGGCAGATAGAGGCGACGGATAAGCAGATCGACGCCCTGGTTTACGAGCTTTACGGCCTCTCGGAAGAGGAGGTCGCCATCGTCGAGGACGCCGTCCGGTGAAGGTGTTGCTTGCCCCGGCTTCGGGCGTCTTCTCTTCTGGCCTATCCTGTGCGGTCGTTCTTCGGGATCGAGAAGGAAAGGAGGAGAATGGGGGTCGATTTCGGGCCGGTAGAAGGGCATAAATCGGCGGGCGGCGCGCGCTAAATCTATTTTGCATTAAATCAAACTTATTTGATTAGAACCAAACACTTAATACATATTAATTTCAGAGGTAGGTCCATGCCCAAACCCGACCAGGCCCCCACGAGAATTACGATGGGTGCCGAAGAGCTCATAGGGAGGATAAGGGGGCGAAGAGGCGGATCCATGAAGGACGGCCGAGATTCAGGCCGCCTGAAGCTCCGCAAGCCCTGCGTTGAAGACGGCGCCAGGATATCGGCCCTCGTCAAGTCCTCCCAGCCCCTGGACCCGAACTCGACCTACTGCTATCTCCTCCTCTGCCGCGACTTCACCGAGACCTGCGTCGTCGCCGAAGATGTCGCTGAGGTGGGAACGGCGGATGAGACGGGTGGGGCAGGAGAGATCGTCGGTTTCCTCTCCGGATATAGACCTCCAGAACGAGGGGACGTATTCTTCGTCTGGCAGGTGGCGGTGGACGCCGACACCAGGAACTTCGGGCTTGCAAAGCGGATGCTCCGCGAGGCCTTGAAGAGGCCCTCTACGAGAGGCTGCCGGTTCCTGGAGACTACGATATCTCCGTCAAATGAGCCGTCAAAGAGGCTCTTTACGTCACTAGCCAGAGAGCTCCAGGCTCGGTGCGAGGTTTCGGCCTGCTTCTCGGAGTCTCATTTTGGGAGTCGGGATCCCGAAGAAGATCAAAGAGCAGATCCCAAAGCAGGTCACGAAGCGGAATATCTTTTCCGCATAGGACCGTTCGATCTCGAACGGATGAGGTGAAACTATCATGAACGATATCAGCACAAAAGAGGATGGTGATGGTGAAGGTGATAAAGCCATCAACGACATCTCCACTGTGAATCGTCTTGAATCAAAGGTTCGAAGCTACTGCCGCAACTTCCCGGTCGTCTTCACGAAGGCCAGGGGGGCGACGTTGGAAGACGAGGAAGGACGCGAGTACATCGACTTTCTCGCGGGAGCCGGGGCCTTAAACTACGGCCACAACGACCCAGCGATGAAAGAGAGGCTCCTCGATTACATCGAGGCAGATCAGATCGTCCACGGACTTGACATGGTCACTGGGGCGAAACAGGCCTTCATGGAGGCCTTCGACTCCCTGATCCTCAAGCCCCGGCGTATGAGCTATAAGATCCAGTTTACGGGGCCGACGGGGACGAACGCCGTCGAGGCGGCGATGAAGATCGCCCGGAACGTAACGGGAAGGCAGACGATCGTCTCCTTCACCAACGGGTTCCACGGCGTCACCCTCGGATCGGTGGCGGCGACCGGCAACAGCCACTTTCGGGACGGCTGCGGCATCCAGCCGCAGGGGACAGTCTTCATGCCCTACGATGGCTACATGGGCGAAGGGGTCGACACCACCGAGTACCTCGACAAGATGCTCACCGACGGGAGCAGCGGCCTCGACCATCCGGCAGCGGTGATCGTCGAGACGATCCAGGGCGAGGGCGGGATCAACGTTGCGAGCAAAGAGTGGCTCCGGTCCCTCGAGGAGGTCTGCAGGAAGCACGACATCCTCCTGATCGTCGACGACATCCAGGTGGGGTGCGGAAGAACCGGGACCTTCTTCAGCTTCGAGGAGGCGGGGATATCGCCGGATATCATAACCCTATCCAAGTCCCTCAGCGGCTACGGCCTGCCCATGGCGGTCGTCCTGATGAAGCCACAGCTCGACTTCTGGAAGCCCGGAGAGCACAACGGAACCTTCCGGGGAAACAACCTCGCCTTCGTCACCGCTCAAGCGGCGATCGAGGAGTACTGGAAGGACGACTCTTTCTCAAGAGACGTGAAGAGGAAGGGGCAGGTCGCAAGGGAGCACCTCGATCGGCTCGTCGACCTCGACGAGACCGGCACCCTCTCGGCCCGCGGCAGAGGGATGGTCCAGGCCCTCGACTGCAGAACCGGCGATCTCGCCGCTCGGATATCGGCCTTGGCCTTCGAGAGGGGGCTGATCATCGAGACCTCAGGCTCCGAGGACCAGGTCCTGAAGTGTCTAATCCCTCTGAACATCACCGACGAGGAGCTGGAGAAGGGGCTCGCGATCCTCGATGAGAGCGTCGAAGAGACGATGGCGGAAGTCCGTCTCAAGGCGACGGGGAAGATCCATCTCGATGTCCAGGTTCTGGCGTGATCGTGAAGCAAGGCGGAGGAGAGAATTCAGATATCGATCCGTCGTCTATTGATCAACTGGATATCACTTAATCGTCATTGAAGCGTGTGAAGACCGGCAGGAGCCGCCATGACCGATTGCGAAGTCCCCTACAGTCCTGGCCAGCGCGCCCAGTGGTCCTCTGAAACTGCCTTCGTCTTCTCCATGACCGCCGCCGCCGTCGGCCTCGGCAACCTCTGGCGTTTCCCCTACATGGTGGGGGAGAACGGCGGCGGAGCCTTCATCGTCGCCTACCTCATCGCCCTGGTCCTGGTCGCCCTCCCCATCATGATGCTGGAGGTGGCTACAGGTAGGCTGGCCCAGGTCAGCGCCGTGGGAACCTTCAGGAATGTAAACCGCTTCGCCACCTATTACGGCTGGTTTGTGGTGTTGTTGACGATCGCCATAACCAGCTACTATCTGGTGGTCACCGGCTGGACCATGGGCTATGCAGTTTCGGCCTTCTCCATGGCGGTGGAGCCCTTTGACGATTTCACGGGGGGTTACAACTCCCTCTGGTACTTCTTCGCCGTCACGGTCCTCGCCACCGTGGTGCTGATACGGGGGGTCAGCGCCATCGAAAAATTCTCCAAGATCCTGATGCCGGTCTTGTTGCTGATGGTTATAGGGATCGTCATCTTCGCCGCCCAAATGGACGGCTGGGAGGAGGCGATGAGCTTCATATTCGTCGCAGACTACAGCCTCCTTGCAAGCCCCTCCATCTGGCTATTCGCCTTCGGTCAAGCCTTCTATACCCTGGCCATCGGCCAGGGTTATCTCGTCACCTACGGAAGTTACATCCCCCACCGGACGAACGTCCCCCGGGCCTGCCTCATCGTCACCGCCACCGAGACCTCCATCGCCCTCCTCGCCGGGCTGATGATCTTCCCATTCGTCTTCACCTACGGCTTCGACCCCGGCGCCGGCAGCCAGCTCGCCTTCGAAACCCTTCCCCGGGTATTCGATGAGATGGAGCACGGGGGCTGGCTGGCCATGGGCTTCTTCTCCCTCTTCTTCGCCGCCGCCTTCAGCTCCTGCCTCGCCGGGCTGAAGGTCATCATCGCCGCCTTCTCCGAAGAGTTCCGCATGGGAAACCTCCGCTCCGTCTTGGCGGTGGGATGCCTGATGATCTTCCTGGGGGTGCCGTCGGCCCTCAGCTTCAGCCCCGTAAATCTACAGGTGATGGGGATGCCCTTTCTGGACTTCATGGACCAGTTCGGCGGCACCAATATGGTGGTGGCCTCGGGGATCATGGGGGCCGGCCTCGTCTGCTGGTTCGTCCCCCGGCCCAGGATCGCCCAGGCCCTGGGGGCGAAGAGCCGCTGGTGGGAGTTCAAAATTTACGTCATAGGACGCAGCCTACCTCTCCTGGCAGCATTCTTCATCCTCTGGAATATTTTATGAAGAATTTACATCCCGAAGTCGCCGGGATTAGATGGGAGAAGGCCGGCTATGGATCCTCCCGCACCCATCTCCAGGCCTCTTCCAGCCTCTCTTCCCGGAAGAACCGGGTATCCATCCCCGAAAGGCCGGCGAAGGCCTTGAACATCCAGGTGAGGACCTCGTCCCATGAGTCGTCGCTCACAAAGGCCATCTTGTCGAGATGGCGGAGCATCGGCCAGTTCTTCAGGTCCTCCCAGGCGCCGCCGACGGTCCAGCCTCCGAAATCCTTGACCTGCATCAGGACGCGCAGGTCCCGATGCTGATCGATCGCCTCTTGGAGCGTCGGGATTAGGACCTCGGTATAGTCTTCTTCGGTGAGCTTTCCTTCCAGGAGGAAGCCCAGGACGCTATCTTCACGAACGGTCACCGTGGCTGTCATGAACTGTTATATGATTTTGAGCGGCAATAAAAGATGCGGACATCTCTCGTCTGGACGACGGGATCGGCGAGCTGTGGCAGCGATCCCGAGTCCTCGATCAGCAGAACCTCGCGAGCGTCGTCTGCCCTGCCCCCTGTGCCAGCTCCGAGTAAGGCCGCCAGTCGCGCGAGGGCGTCCGCAGGCGCGTCGCCATCTCCGCCAGGGCCGCCTCCATCGTCTCGAACTTCCGGGGCTCGGCCGAGAGGGCGGCCCTCGCCGCCTCCCGGACGACCCATACCCCCAGGGGCGCCCAGTACTCCTCGGTGATCTCCCTGACCGTGAGGACGGTGGCCTGCCGTCTCATCTCGGCCAAGCGTTCGAGAACGGCGAGGCGGGCGGCGTAGTACCCGCCGGCAAGACTGCTGTACCCCTTCTTCGGGCCGGGGCCTTCGCGGTCGGCGCCGATCCAGGCCTCCTCCCCCGACCAGACGGACCTCGGGAGCCAGATCTCGATCAGCTCGTAGGTGAACGAGGCTGGGGCGAGGAGGACCTCGAAGTGATTCCCGAGCCTTTCGCCTGAGAAGAGGATGTAGTCGTTTATGGGAGGATGGTCCCATATAGCGCCGATCAGATGCTTTCCGGCGATGTCGTCGGAGGCGGTGATCGACCACCTCGTCGGGACGAGCTTTCTCTCCTTTCCCAACAGCCCCAGGGATAGGAGCCTCGATATCCCGTCCACCTCCACCCCCGACCCATAAAGCTCGCCGACGGCGGCTGTGGCCAAGAGGTCCGTATCCCCCACCACCTCGTCGACCTTCCGCGGGACCGTGGGGTTCGAGATGATCTCCATCTCCTCTACGTTTCCGACCGGCCCCGAGGGCATCATGAACCCGTCGAATCGGAGGCGACCCCGGGGGGGCTTCGCGAAGGTCACCTCCGTCTCGACGGGCGTCGAGGAGATGGCGATCTCCTGGGCCATCTCCAGGAGCCTTCCGGGTTTCTTCGCGTCGCTGACCGCCACCTTCGACCCCGACCTCACCATCGACGACCGGAGGGCGACGATCTCTCCGACGTCCATCTTGGCCAGCTCTGCGGGTCGGGAGGAGAGGAGGGAGTCCAGAGAGGGGGCGGAGCCCAAACCTGAGCCCGGTCTGGGATCGATGCCCCCTCTCCCCTCCGCCGGGACGAGGGGGCCGGCGGATACCCGGGGGTAGCCGAACCTCCCGACGAAGACCTCCGGCGGCGACGGCCCCTCTATCACCGTCCCGAGCTTCGGAAGCTCCGCAGCCGCCCGGAAACTTTTGAGGATGGGGCATACGGGCCTTCCGCAGAGCCCCCGCCCCTTGCAGCGGACGCACCTCGTCGTCAACGGATCGAAAACGGCTTTTATAGGATATAGCCCTATCATCCGACCATGTTGGAGATCAAAGGCGACCTCGTCCCGGCGATCGTCCAGGACGCCCGGACCGGAGAGGTCCTGATGCTCGCCTACATGAACCGGGAGGCTCTGGCGAAGACCCTGGAGACGGGGAAGGCCCACTACTGGAGCAGGTCGAGAGGAAGGCTCTGGCTTAAGGGCGAGTCCTCGGGTCACTTCCAGAAGGTGGTGGAGGCGAGGATCGACTGCGACCAGGACGCGATCCTCCTGAAGGTCATCCAGGAAGGCGGAGCCTGCCATACCGGCTATCGCTCCTGCTTCTACCGGGACCTGGAGGGGAAGGTGGTGGGAGAGCGGGTCTTCGATCCCGACGAGGTCTACCGGTGAGGGAAGGGGCGGAGGCGAGGAAACCTCAGCGGTACACCCTCGCCACCGGCCCCCTCCTCAGGGCCGAGGCCTCCGTAGTCGGGGGGAGGGTCCGGATCGAGGCGGGGGGGCCCCTCTCCCGCCTCCCCTTCCTCAAATCCGCCCAACGAATCGCCGACGGCCAGATCCCGGTGATGGCCGAAGAGAGCCGGCTTTGCCTCTCGACATGGTTTCCCCCCATCCCGAGCCGGGCCTTCGACAGGCTGGCCAAGAGCTACCTCAAGGCCACCTTCGGCCTGCGAACCCCCGACCAGGTGACGATATCCATCACCGAGGACTGCCCCAACCGCTGCCTCCACTGCGCCCTGCCGGATACGGGCAGACACCGCCGGCTGGAGCCGGCTGAGGTCGAGGACGTCGTCGGTCAGGTCCTGGATTTGGGGACGACCCTCGTCATCTTCGACGGCGGGGAGCCGACGACCTACCGGGAGCTCCCCGACCTCGTCCGGTCCGTCGACGACCGGGCAGTATCAACTATGTTCACCTCTGGGGCAGGTTTCACCGAACGGCTCGCCCGGAATTTGAAAGATGCGGGCCTCTACGCCGTAAACGTCAGCCTCGACTCCGCCGCCGAGACGGAGCACGACCGGATGCGAGGGAGGGCAGGCGCTTTTCGCGACGCCATGAAGGCCGTCGAGAACGCCCTGGATGCCGGCCTCCTCGTGGACCTGTACATCGTCCTCCGACGGGAGAACGTCTCCGAGATCGAGGCTTTTCATCGGCTGGCAGCCGAGTTGAAAGCTTCCGAGCTGACCCTCTTCGAGGTCGTCCCCGCGGGGAGGTGGACCGGAGAGATCGACTCCTCCCTGACGGAAGACGACCTGGCGAAGATCGACGGGTTCGTATCGGGAGCGCCGCCGCCCCGGATATTCTCCGTTCCCGCCGCCTTCCGGGAGTTCGGCTGCTTCGCTGGGAGGAGCTGGATGCACATCACCCCTGAGGGAGACGTCTACCCTTGCGCCTGTCTTCCTAAAGTGGTCGGAAACTTCCGGAAAGAGTCGGTCAAGAATATATGGAGAAAGATGGCGAGACTACCCTTCCGAGGGAGAAAAATCTGTCCGGCACGCAAGTATTAGCCCAAAGATCAACACGTATTTATAGCTCATAATCATGAAGGACGATCCGATCAGTATGGAGCTCACACAGATACAGCGAGAGATACTGACTGCTCTGATAAACTTACAACGGCGAGAGGGGAGGGCTGTCAAGGGGGAGGAGATCGCCTCCATCATCGACCGAAACCCCGGCACCATCAGAAACCAGATGCAATCTCTGAAAGCCCTCCACCTGGTGGAAGGGGTTCCCGGCCCCAAGGGGGGCTATCGGGCCATCGCCGCGGCGTACGAGGCGATCAACCTCGACGGAGACGACGATGTGGTGGACGTCCCGGTCATCAGGAACGGATCGGCGGTGGAGGGGGCCACCGCCAACGAGATCACCTTCTTCACCGTCATGAGGCCGAACCAGTGCAGCGGCATCGTTCAGATCATAGGAAATATCAGGGAGTTCAACATCGACGACGAGATCGAGATAGGTCCCACCCCCGTCAACAAGACCCACATCAAGGGAGTCGTAACCGGAAGGGACGACACCACCAACCGGCTGATATTCGACATAAGGGAGATGGCCTCGATACCCAAGATCCCGGTGAAGAGCCTGGCCAGGCCCGCCATAACCATAGATCCCGGCGTCACCCTCCTGGAGGCGGCCATCAGCCTCTCCGGCAACAACGTCCGGGCGGCGCTCGTCGGCAAGAACGGCGGCTCGAAAGGGCTCATCTCCCTCGAGGACGTCGTCAGAGGGATCGCAGAAGGAAAGAAGGACCTGCCGGTGGAGGAGTCGATGGAGAGGGATTATCCCGCCGTCGATGGGGACGAGCCCCTCCACGTAGCCATCAGCAAGCTCGCCGAGACGGGAGCCGCTCAGATCGTCGTCACCCAGTCCGACGTCCCCTTCGGGATGCTGGAGGCCTCCGACCTCGCTCGGTGCATGATCCGGTTTTAGGGGCAGCCCTCCCCGGATCAGGAGATCTCCGTCCCGGTGTGGCCGCCTTCGGCCCCCCTCTTCAGATTTTTCGCGTCGGCGCCGTGGACTACGACGGTGAAGATCGACGACCGCTCGATGATCTTCGCCGCCATGGGGTCGACGGGGGAGCGCGACCCCGCCTTCATCTCCGTCTCCATGGCGAGGCGGACGAGGTCTTTTGCGCTCATCTTATCGAACTTCACCGCGCCAGAATCGACCTCTGGGTCGGCGGAGTAGACCCCGTCGACGGAGGTCGCGACGATCAGCCGGTCGGCGCCGACGTACTCGGCCAGCAGCGCGGCGACGGCGTCGGTCGTCTGGCCGGGGGCCATCCCGCCGAGGACGACGATTCTTTCTCCGGCAGAGGCCGAAAGGGCGCCAGCGTAGCTCTCGGAGGGCTCGGGGGCGGCGGCTCTGCCGAGGGCGGCGATGAGGAGCATGGCGTTGAGCCTGGTGGCTCCGATGCCGAGGAGGTCGCAGAAGGCCTCTCCGGCCTGGAGGGCCCGGGCCTTGGCGATGTATTCGCGGGCGATCTTGCCTCCGCCTACGACGACGAAGACCTGGTGCTCTAGGGCGAGGTTCTTTAAAGCCGTGGCATACTCCTTGAGGCTCTCGGCATCGCGGCCCGCCAGGATGGAGCCGCCGAGGGAATAGACGAGTATCATGGGGGAGGGCAGGATTATCGGCGGATAAAAAGGTTCCTTGTGATCTAGCCGGACCATTCGGCGAGCTTTTTGCGGACAGCTTCTATGTGGGGGCTCTCGGTCTCCTCGTAGATCGCCAGGGCGGATCTGGCAAGAGAGATGGCCTTCTCGTTTTGGCCCAGGGCGCGCAAAGAGAGGCTCATATTGAAGAGGTGGTTTCCTTCGCGCCGCCGGTCCCCGATCTCGCGAGAAATCATGAGCGCTTGGTCGTAGTATTCGATGGCCTTTTGCTGATTGCCACGATAAGAACAAGCGATCCCAAGGTTGCCCAAGTGGTTTCCTTCGCTCGATCGATCGCCAATACTGCGTGAGATCTTCAGCGCTCTATCATGGAGTGTAATGGCTTTGCGTGGCTCGCATAAATTGAAGAAGATGTTACCCAGGTTACTCGAGATTATTCCTAATCTCCACCAATCACCAGTATCGTGTGAGATATTTAAGGCCTTACTATAGCACTCCAGAGCCTTGCGCATCTCGCCCAATTTGGAATAAGCTAGCGCCATGTTACATAGGCAATTTCCTTCGCCTCTTTCATTGCCAATATCGCGTGAGATCTTGAGTGCTAGCTCATGGTACTCAACAGCACTGCACAACTCCCCTAGATGAAAGTGAGCACTGCCCAGGTTATCCAGGTTGTTTCCTTCTACCTGCTTATCTCCAATTTTTCTAGAGTTCCTAAGAGCCTGCTCATAATATTCGATGGACTTGCGAAATTCGCCTCTCTTAAAATAGGAGAGACCTAAGTTGCTCAGATGATCCCCCTCAGCGGTTCGATCTCTTATTTTACGTGCTGAAGCTAATGCCGCCTCTAACCATTTAGTATTTTCTAGTGGATGCAGTCGTAAACCAATAATGCTACCTGCTTCAGAGAAGTTGCTGCAGATTTTTGATATTTCGTCGCTCTTGGATTTATTCTCGCTTGCCCAGTTTTGAGCGGCTTTGATGTTCATCCAATTGATATCAAAAAGCTTCAACCCCATTGAAATAGAAGAATTTCCCTGGAGAAACAGATTATTTGCTGCCCAAAGCAAACTTTGATAGTATTTGGCATGGTGCAGTCTTGCTCGCTCACGGAGAGCGTCATCCAGGCGCGACCCGGAAAAATCCCGCGCCAGGTCGTGGAGCCGATATCGTCCCCCTTCCCCCGCAACTGAGGGTAAAAAGTCCACCAGGCTCCACCTGATAAGCTCGCCGAGAGCGTCCTCGGCGGGCGTCTCTTCCATCTCCCAGACCGCCGCCGCCCCGGCGAGATCGAAGTCTGCGGGAAAGACGGATAGTAGAGACCAGAGCCTTTGCAGATCCGTGGTTAGGAGGTCGTAGCTCGGGGTGAAGGAAGCCTCCACCAGCTCCAGGCGCTCCCTGGCGTCGCCCAATCGTTTGATGTAATTGGCGACGCTCAAATTCGGCTTCTCTCTCAGGGTAGAAGCGGCGTTTCTCAGGGCGATGGGAAGGCAGCCGCAGAGCTTTGCCAGCTCTTCCGCATGATCCCCGATGCGCTCGCAGATTCCCAGGAGGAGATTCTTGGCGTCATCCAGGGGCAGTACGTCCAGGTCCTTTTCCTTCAGGCCGGGAAGGGTGAATTTACTGCGAGAGATCACCAAAAGAGCGCACCCCTTTGGCGGGAGGAGCGGCTCCACCTGTTCGCGGCTGGCGGCGTTGTCGAGCAAGATTAGGGCTTTCTTGCCAGAGAGGACAGTTCGATAAAGCCCGCTTAATTCGTTCAACTTCTCTGGCAATGAGGCATCGGCTCCAAGGTAGGAGCGGATGACGTGAGCCATGGCATCTTTGGAGTCGAGCGGGCTCTTGCTTGTGCCGAGCATATCCAAGAAGAGCTGGCCGTCAAGAAAACGATCTCTCAATCGATCAGCCAGAACATAAGCCAGAGCGGATTTCCCTATGCCGCCCATGCCTCTCAGGCCTGTGATGGTGGCACCCTTGTCAAAGCCGTCTAAAAGTAGGTCTAGCTCACCGCTACGGCCTATGAAGTCTCTTGGGGGTGGAGGGATCTGATGCGGTACGGTTGAATGTCCTGGCAGATCGAAAGGGAATTTGCCTTCCGGGTAGGTTTGAATGTCTTTATCCCAAACCGATCTCTCGTCAATCCAGCGGCGCAAGAAAACAAACCCCTTTCCAGTCTCAAAGTCGATGTGAACAAAATTGTAAGAGTTGATGCGGCTCGGATCTTCTGGAGGGCGTCCCCCGAAGCTTGCACCTGCAGGAATGATTACGCTATCTCCGCCTGTTCCGTGCTCGGCTGTTACCTCGGGCACATGCCCGTGCCCGTGCAGGATGAAATTGCATCCCTGCCGCAGACGTCTCCAAACAACCCGGCCGTCCGAGTATTCCAGCCAGTCCTGAGAATGATGGAGAACCGCGATCCTCAAATCCGATTTGCTTATCCGTTCTAAGGGCCTGTGAACCTGCCGCTCGCCTACCCTGGCAAAGCCATAATCATTCTTCTTTCCTGCAGCGTCAACATGGCGCCTGCAAAACCAGGAGGAGTTGATCCCCAGGAGGGAAACCGTCTTTCCATTGATCTCCCAGGTTCGAAGATCTGAGTAATCGGGAGAATCCTGGCCTGTGAAACCGGAAACAAAACTCCTGAAATCCTTGAATGGACGCAGCAAAAGCTCTCTTTTGCTGTCATCCTTGAGCCAGCGATCTGCATCCTCTTTGGAAACTACATCCTTCCTGAAATCATCCGGAAGCTTTTTTATCTCCTCCTCGTCCAGATCATGATTGCCTGGAACGATGAAGAGCCGGTCAGGTTCCACCTGGGCGGCCTCCAAGACCGGGACGAAGAACTCATTTTTGGCGTCTTCGTACTCCTCGGCCTTCCCATTCAAGGCCGCATCTCCACTGAAGACTATGAAGTCAATTTTTGATAGATCGGGGCTGATGGATAGACGTCCTTGGATATCTTTTATCAGCTCATCCCTCACTACTTCCGGATCAATCCCAAAGTCCCCATGATGCCAGTCAGAGATGTGAAGCCAGGTGAGGCGGCTCATTTTCCTCCCATCGAATAGGTGGATTGCTCTGTTGGAATTAAAACCTTCCCGAATAACAAACGTCAGAGCTCAGAAGAAAAAAAATGGTTGGAAAGATCTTTAAATCTTATCCAGCGCCACGGCGACCTTCCCGAAGATCTCCTTGATATCGCCTACGCCGATGACGGTGACCACGATCCCCCTTTTGTCGTAGTAGTCGATGAGGGGCTGGGTCTGGGCGTGGTAGGCCTGGAGCCTCTCCTTGACCGTCTCCTCGGTGTCGTCGGCCCTCTGGTAGAGGTCGGCGCCGCAGGCGTCGCACTTGCCTGCCACCTTCGGCGGGTTGAACTGGACGTGGTATGTGGTGCCGCACTTGCACATCCGCCGGCCGGTGACCCTCTTGACCAGCTCCTCGTCGGGGACGTCAATGTTCAGGACGACGTCGATCTTCTGGCCCAGGTTGGGGAGGATCTTGTCCATCGCCTCGGCCTGGGGCATCGTCCGGGGGTAGCCGTCGAGCATCCAGCCGCCCTTGACGTCGTCTTTGGCCAGCCTGTCCTTGATGATGTCGATGAGGAGGCTGTCGGGGACGAGCTTTCCCGCCTCCATGAACTTCTTGGCCTCCACTCCCAGGGGGGTGCCGTTTCGGACGTTCTCCCTGAGGATGTCTCCTGTGGAGATGTGAACCACGCCGTACTTGTCTGCTATCATCTTCGCCTGGGTGCCCTTTCCGGATCCTGGTGGACCGAGTAGTACTATGTTCATAATATCCCTCCTGTATTCCTTCCGATGAACAGCAACTCTTCGAGCCCGCGCCTCCCCGAAGCCTTCGCCTTCGCCCTCGCCCTCCGGGGCGTAGATCTTGCGTCTCCATCCAAAGCTTTCGGGACCCCGCCCCTGGGGCGGATGGCATGGCCGCTGGCAGTTGCTCTCTTCTCCGGTACGTTGACTCTCAACAACGTTAAAAAACCTTTCTCCACCGAATCAGAGGAGGGCTGCGAGGGTCATCGCCGACCCCGAGAGGAGGGGGATCGAGAGGTTGTCGTCGATGACCCTTCGTCGAAGGTTGAGGGGGACGGCGTCTGCGAAGGTCGCCGCCGCCGCGCCGACTACGAATACATGAACGGATAAAACCCCAGGTTCCGGCGAGATGGTCGCCTCCAGGAGGCTTGCGAGATACCCGACGAGGAGGCAGACGGCGAAGGTCCCCGCCACCACCGGGAAGGGTTTTCTCCTCCAACTCCGCCCTTCCATGATCCGGGTCCGGACCGCCGATCCCCGGACGACGGAACCGATGATGCCGCTGGCGGCGTCCCCGAGGGAGAGCATCATCATCGCTGCGACGGCTACCGGAGGCGAGAATAGGAGGACCGTCAAGAGGGCACCAGCGATGTAGTAGACGTACCCCGCCACCCTGCGCTCCTCGTGGCCCCGGACCGCGGGAAGGTTGACCTTTCCCGATAGCCTCCTCTTCTCCAGGACGATCGCTGCCAGAAGGGCGAGGGCTACATAGACCGCCGTCGCCCCCTTCCCGAATAAGAGCATCGAAGCGGGGACTGAGAGCCCCGTGAGGTGGATCGCCTTCCTCCGGACCTCCTTTGCGAGAGACGCCCGCCTCTCCGACCTCGTCATTTAGACACCTCGACCCATCCCATCGACCCTCAGATACTGCGACCTTCAGCCGCCGCCCCTTACGCCGCCGTAAGATCTCCGGCCTATGGAGGCGCCGCCGGCTTTGGACGATCCGGCGCCTCCGCTCGTCCTTCATCCTCCCAGGGGGAAACCCGCCTCGGAGAACTCCATCTCTCCTCTGAGGAGGGCCGATAACTTCTCGGAGACCTGGGACCTCGCGACCCTGATCTGGGCCATGGAGTCGCGGTCCCTGATGGTGACCGTCCCCTCCTCCAGGGTCTCGTAGTCGACGGTGATGCAGTAGGGGGTTCCCACCTCGTCGTTGCGGCGGTACCTGCGCCCTATCGACCCCGATGAGTCGTACTCGACCCGCAGGTCGAGGGAGCGAAGCTCCCTGGCGATCTCCTCGGCGGGGCCGACCAGTTCGTCCCGGTCCATCAGGGGCAGGACCGCCACCTGGATCGGTACGACCCGGTTCTTCAGGGCGAGGACCGCCCTCGTCTCCCCCTCCACCATCTCCTCCCGGTAAGAGTGCTCCAGGACGGAGTAGAGGATCCGGTCGATCCCGAAGGAGGGCTCGATGACGTGGGGTACGACCTCCTCGCCCCGGACCTCCACCTTCTCCATCTCGAAGGAGACGAGGGCGGGGTCGACCTCGACCCGCTCGCCGTCGACGACGACGACGATGGGCTCCCTCTTCAGCTCCTCCATCGGCAGGGCGCAGAGGGCGTCGGCGACGGCCTTAGCCCCCTTGCGGAATAGGGGGCCGAGCCGCTTCATATCGGGCCTGACCACCAGCCTCTCCTCTTTCCGCGGCAGGTCGAAGGGGAGGTAGACGGTGAGGTTCGCCCCGCTCTGGGCCATGTGGGACCGCAGGTCGTAGTTCGTCCTGTCGGCGACCCCCACGATCTCGATCCATCCGAACCGGTCCAGGAGCGCCTCGGCGTCCCAGCAGTCGGCGGCGTAGTGGGCCATCTCGTCCGCCTTGTGCTGCCGGAACCTGAGCCTCTCCCTCGACAGCCCCGCCTCGATGAGGAACTGGTAGGTCCGGGCGACGTAGTAGGCGAGGGTCTCGTGGGCTATGATCCCCCTTTCCACCGCCTCGCCGACGGTCATCTCCTCAGTCTCCCCCCTCTCCTGGCCCTCCTGGGAGTAGAGGGTCATCATTAGATCCGCCACCTCCTCGAAGCGGGGGTGGCTCTTGTCCTTCGGGTTGATGAAGATCTCCGCCTCGGCCTGGGTGAACTCCCGGAGCCTTATCACTCCCTGGCGGGGGGAGATCTCGTTTCTATAGGACTTTCCGATCTGGACGGCGCCGAAGGGGAGGCGGTCGCGGTAGTGGCGCAGGAGCCGCGGAAAGTTCACGAACATCCCCTGGGCGGTCTCGGGGCGGAGGTAGCCGGGCTGCTTGCCCCCCGGACCTATCGAGGTCTTGAACATCAGGTTGAACTCGTAGATCTCGGAGAGGTCGCCGCCGCACTCAGGGCAGAAGACGTCGTTCTCCTTTATGACCCGGTAGATCTCGTCGTTTGCCAGGGCGTCGGGGACCTCCACGATGTGCTTTATGAGGTGGTCGGCCCGATAGATCTCTCGGCAATCCCGGCACTCGGTGAGGGGGTCGGAGAAGCCGGAGAGGTGGCCCGAGGCCTTGAAGATCTCCTCGACCCCGATGGTGGGGCATTCGATCTCAGAGAACTCCTCCCGTATGACGAAGAAACCCCTCCAGAGGTCTTCGATCCCTCTCTTGAGGGGCGCTCCCAGGGGGCCATAATCGTAGAAGCCCGCAGAACCGCCGTAGAGCTCGAAGGCGGGCCATATGAACCCCCGCCTCCTGCCAAGCTCGATCACCTTCTCGTACATGTCCATAAGCCAATCCTCGCTCCAGTTAGACCCTGACGGATCATTTAACCTTTGTCGTTTGGCCGGTGCTGAGGTGGTCCGAAGGCGATCTCACTTACATTTATTTAAGAGATCTCCAGGCACGATATCGGAGGAGAAGGGTCTTAACCCGTCGACCGCCGACCTGGGGGGTTCAGCTGACCTTCATCCGACAGAGTTTTTAAGGAGGTGAGCGTATCGGAGAATGGTGAGTGATAACTCATGAAAGGGATTGTGAAATTAGGGTTAGTGATGGGCGTGCTCTTCTGCACAGCCTTCGGCGCTGCCAGCGCTCAAGAGGAGCTTTCTGAGGACTATAAAGAGGGCTTCAAAGACGGCGTCTATATGGGCCTGATCAATGTATGTAGTGCAAATATGCAGTGGGCCAACCTCGCAGCTCTCTATTATGAATTGGAGGGCGAACCGACGGATGAAACGCTGGTAGTTGACAATGAGACGATTACATGGTCAGATTACTACAACGAACTTGCAACATCATTCAACCAGGGAGCAGTTACCGAAGTAAATAACTTCGTATTGCAGAATTTCGGTCCCGATGACGAGCGCACCGAGCTGTTGCTCATTCCAGAGCTTCCAATAATATCCTGATTTAAAGCGAGATGTCCGGAGAGCGGCAGGGCCGCTCCCTGATCTTTCCTTCTTTGGCCTTCGGCAGAAAGCGCATCTTAATCTTCTTCTTCGCCTCCACCGATCCAGATCCCGAAAGCGCAGCTCCGATCCATGTATCTCCCAGCTCGACTTCAGATCCGCCCATCTTCAAATACGCTTAAATGGTCGGAAGATCGAAATTATCTGTGGAGGATGGTGAGATGAAGCGGCTGCTCGCGAGGCTTGGGATCGAAGAAGAGAATCCGGGGGCCTGCACAGGCCCCGGTTCGTGGATCGACGATCCGGACGGCAGAGTCCTGGTATCAAGAAATCCGACGACCGATGAGCCCATCGGTTCGGTGAGGGCAGCGACCCCCGCCGTCTACGAGGAGGTGGTAGCCGCCGCCGAGAGGGGCTTTCGATCCTGGCGGAAGGTCCCGGCGCCGAGGAGGGGGGAGGTGGTGAGGGATCTGGGCGAGGCCTTCAAGAGACGGAAGGACGACCTGGGCGACCTCATAAGCCTGGAGATGGGGAAGATCAGGGCCGAGGGGAGGGGCGAGGTCCAGGAGATGATCGACGTCTGCGACTTCGCCGGAGGGCTCTCCCGACAGCTCTACGGCCTATCGATGCATTCGGAACGGCCGGATCACAGGATGTACGAGCAGTGGCACCCCCTGGGGGTGGTGGGGGCGATCACCTCCTTCAACTTCCCTGCCGCGGTCTGGTCCTGGAACGCCGCCGTGGCGGCGGTCGCCGGGGACGCCGTCGTCTGGAAGCCCTCCTCCCTCGTCCCCCTCACCGCCGTAGCCGTCCAGAAGATCGCCAACGAGGTTATGGAGGCCCACGGGATCTCCAGGATCTTCAACCTCGTCATCGGCCGCGGCTCAGAGGTGGGCGACCTCCTCCTCCGGGACGGGAGAGTCCCCCTCATCTCCTTTACAGGCTCCACCAGGACGGGCCGGACGGTGGCGGAGTTGGGGGCGAAGCGGCTGGCCAGGACGATCCTGGAGCTGGGCGGCAACAACGCCGTCATCGTAGCCGAGGACGCCGACCTCGACCTCGCCGTCAGGGCGATCCTCTTCGGGGCGGTGGGGACGGCGGGGCAGCGGTGCACCACCACCCGGAGGGTGATCGTCCACCGGGCCGTCGCCGGCGACCTCACCGACCGGCTCGTCCGGGCCTATCGGCAGATCAGGATCGGCGACCCCCTCGACGATGGGACGGTGATGGGGCCCCTCGTCGACGGCGGAGCGACGGAGAAGATGGCGGAGGCGCTAAAGCGGGCGCGGTCCCAGGGGGGGGTGGTCGTCTTCGGCGGGGGGAGGCTCCACCATCTCGGCCCGAACTTCGTAGAGCCTGCCGTCGTGAGGATGCCGTCCCAGACGGAGGTGGTGATGGAGGAGACCTTCGCCCCCATCCTCTACATCCTGGAGTTCGAGGGGATCGATGAGGCGATGGCGATCCAAAACGGCGTCTCCCAGGGGCTCGCAAGCGCCATATTCACCGAGAGCCTCGCCACCTCTGAAGCGTTTTTGTCGGCGGCGGGCTCCGACTGCGGCATCGCCAACGTAAACCTCGCCACCTCCGGCGCGGAGGTCGGGGGCGCCTTCGGCGGCGAGAAGGATACGGGGGGCGGCCGGGAGGCGGGCTCCGACGCCTGGAAGGGTTATATGCGCCGCCAGACGGTGACGGTGAACTGGTCGAAGAACCTCCCCCTCGCCCAGGGGATCGAGTTCGGCGAGGGTTGACCACCGCCCCTTCATCCTTGGATCGGGGGGGTCCGGGGGCTCGCCGTCTCCTGGACGACGATCCCCCTTCTATTCAGCTCCTCCATGTACCTCTCGTAGAGGGCGCCCCTGATTGCGTCTTCAGGGGCTACGATCCCCTTCTCTTTGATCTCCTTTCTGCCGATCATCCTGGCGGCGACGGCGGCGGAGAATCCCGTAACCCTCGCCATCGCCGATATGCCGGCGACCTCGTCGGGAACCGCCCAGAGGTGGTGGTCGACCCGGGCAGCCTCGCCCCCCTTCTCCCCCAGGACGGAGTTGTACATGACGCAGACGTCCCCCTCCCCCGGGAGGGGGCGCAGCTTCGGCTCCACCATCGAGACGAAGAACTCCCGGGGGCGGATGATCTCTCCCTGAAACTCGATGGGCTCCATGTCCAGAAGGCCGCACTCCTTCAACGCGTCGATCCCAGCCCAGTGGCCCGGCCACCGAATCGTCTTCTCCGAGAACTCCGCGAGATCTCCTCTTGTATAGAGGAGGCTCGGCATCCCGGGGGTGACGGCCGCCTCCAAGGCCTCGGCCTTTCCGAAGGCTTCGAATACGAACCTCTCCCGGTCCGAGAGGGGGGGAGCCTCCACTATCCTGCCGCCCCGCAGGACCCTGGCATCGATCATGTACTCCCTGAGGGCGTGGGCGAAGGACCAGGTGACGGTATACCGGAGGGGGTGATTGGCCGCCGCCTCCCTGGAGGGGATGCCTCCGACCCTGGCGGTGGCTCTCTCGGCGGATTCGAGGAGGTCGATACCCCGGCCGATGGTGGCGTTGGAGAGCCCCGGGGCAAAGCCCATACCGTCGAGGAAGGTGACGCCGTTCTCCTCCGCCCTCTCGTGGAGGGAGTCGCCGTACTCGTCCGGGGTCATCCCGCCGGGGATGACGAGCCCCTCCGTCTCGTGGACGTCGGGGCGCCGGTGGTACTCCTCCAGAACGTCGACGGCGGGAAGGGAGGAGCCGATGGCCATCTCCAGGGCCCGGTAGCTCGTCCTTCGATCGGGGAGGGCGAAGACGCCGACGTCGTAGCCGTCCATAAGCCTCATCGTCCCCCCCTCCTCGGCGATATCCTGGCGGTGGAGGCGGATCTTATCGGACCCGATCCAGGCGGCTGCTCTCTTCAGCCCCTCTTCGCCTTTGCCGACGATACCCACCTCCTCGACATCTTCTGCCCTCGCCAGATCCCAGGCCGCGCTAGACCCGATCCTCCCCGTCCCTCCGAATACCAGCACCATCATCTCAGAGATCCTCCTCTCCGCCGATCCTACCTATTTCAAGCTCAGCCATCCTATATGGTATCTCTCCGATTTTATATCAATCATCTCGTCGGGGCGGGGCTTCGCTGCCCCCGGCAATGGATTTCCGGCTGGCCCCCGAGCCCTCAGCCACCGATCCCATCGAAACCTATTTAGGCCACCTATCTACTTGAGGTGGCGATACTATGATCGGCGTCTTAGGGTTGGAGGACGGCACCAGAGTCGAAGGGGTGGGCTTCGGCGCCCCTGGGGTCGTCTCTGGCGAGCTGGTTTTCGTAACGGTGATCTCCGGCTATGAGGAGGCTATGACCGATCCCTCCTACAGGGGACAGCTTCTGATGTTCACCTATCCCCTCATGGGAAACTACGGGGTGAGCGGCGACAACTTCCAGTCGGACCGGATCGGCCCGACGGCGATGGTCTGCCGGGAGATCTGGGATAGGCCCCTTCACCACAGGTCGACGAGGACGATATCGAAGTTTCTGGAGGAGGAGGGGGTGCCCGGAATCTCTCGCCTGGACACGAGGATGCTCACCATCAAGATAAGAGATCAGGGAGCCATGAAGGCGGCCCTCGCCGTCGGCGAGAGGTCTGAGGTGGCGAGAGAGGACGTCGTCGCCATCGCAAGAGATCGGCCGGAGATCTCAAGCCTCGATCTGATCTCCGCCGTCTCCTGCCACAGACCCTATCGGATCCCCGGGGAGGGGCCCAAGGTGGTGATGATCGACCTGGGGATCAAGAAGAACATCCTCGATTCCATGGCCTGCCGGGGGTTTGATATCGTCGTCGTCCCGTCGGAGACGAGGCCGTCGGAGATTGAGAAATACGAGCCTGACGCCATCTTCATATCCAACGGCCCCGGCGACCCAAAGCAGGCGAAGAGGGCGATCGATGCGGTGAAACACTTTGCAGGAGATAGGCCGGTCTATGGGATATGCCTCGGCCTGCAGGTGATTTGCCTCGCCCTGGGGGCGGAGACCTACAAGCTGAAGTTCGGCCACCACGGCGGAAATCAGCCGGTCAAAGACCTCGCCAGCGGCGTCGTATACATCACATCCCAGAACCACAACTTCGCCCTCCTCCCCGAGTCGGCGGAAGGGACGGGGATCGAGGTCACCCAGGTCAACGCCAACGACGGGACTGTGGAGGGTATCAGGAGCGACTACCTGGGGATGGGGGCGGTCCAGTACCACCCCGAGGCGAGGCCCGGACCCCTCTGCACTCAGGAGAGGTTCTTCGGCGCGGTCGCAAAAGAGATCGAAGCGAGGAGGAGGTGAGGAGTTTGCCCAAACGACCAGATATGAAGAAGGTCCTCCTCATAGGGTCGGGGCCGATCCAGATCGGCCAGGCGGCGGAGTTCGACTTCTCCGGCTCCCAGGCATGCAAATCTCTCCGGGAGGAGGGGGTGGAGGTCGTCCTCGTCAACTCCAATCCCGCCACCATCATGACCGATCCGGAGATGGCGGAGAGGATCTACATCGAGCCCCTCGTCCCCGAGGTCGTCGCCAAGATCATCGAGAGGGAGAGGCCCGACGGGATCATCGCGGGGATCGGCGGCCAGACCGGCCTGAACATAACGAGCGAGCTCGCCGAGGGAGGGGTCCTGGATAGGTTCGGGGTCGAGGTTCTGGGGACGTCCGTCGACGCCATCCGGGAGACCGAAGACCGCGACCTCTTCAAGACCGCCATGATCAGGATAGGCGAGCCGGTCCCAAAGAGCCGGGCCGTGGAGACGATGGAGGAGGCACAGGAGGCGCTGGCAGAGTTGGGACTCCCCCTCATCATCAGGCCCGCCTACACCCTCGGCGGCTCCGGCGGAGGTGCTGCCGAGACGGAGGAGGAGTACTATAGGATCGTCGATATGGGGATGAAGAGGTCCCGGATCCACCAGGTACTCGTCGAGGAGAGCCTCGTCGGCTGGACGGAGCTGGAGTACGAGGTGATGAGGGACAAAAATGATACCTGCATCACCATCTGCAACATGGAGAATATGGACCCCATGGGGATCCACACCGGAGAGTCCATAGTTGTCACCCCCATCCAGACCCTATCCGACGAGGAGGTACAGACCCTCAGGACCGCGGCGATCAACATCATCCGGGCCCTGAAGATCGAGGGGGGGTGCAACATCCAATTCGCCGCCAAGGACGGCGAGTACAGGGTGATCGAGGTGAACCCCAGAGTCTCCAGAAGCTCCGCCCTCGCATCGAAGGCGACCGGCTACCCCATAGCCAGGGTGACGGCGAAGATCGCCATCGGGATGACTCTCGACGAGATCGGAAACGACGTCACCGGGGAGACTCCCGCCTCCTTCGAGCCGACGGTCGACTACGTCGTCATGAAGATCCCCCGGTGGCCCTTCGACAAGTTCACCAAGGCGGACAAGACCCTCACCACCGCCATGAAGTCGACGGGGGAGGTTATGGCCATCGGAAGGAGCTACGAGGAGGCGCTCATGAAGGCGGTCCGCTCCCTGGAGATCGATATGGACCTCGGCTACGCCGGCAAGTACGAGCCCTGGACCGACGAGGAGGTCAGAAGCCTTCTCTCGACGCCGACGGACGAGAGGCTCTTCGCCATCTACCAGGCGCTCCGGCGGGGTATATCCGTCGAGGAGATCGCGGACCTGACGAAGATCCACCCATACTTCATCTGGCGGATCGAGAATATAATAGCCATGGAAGACGAGATCGCCGGGAGCTTCTCCGTCCCAATTTTGAGGAAAGCAAAGAGGATGGGGTTCACCGACGACCGGATCGCCAGGATCCTGGGCAGAAGGCGCGAGGAGATATCCGACCTCCGAATCGATAACTGGATACTTCCGACATTCAAGATGGTGGACACCTGCGCCGCGGAGTTCGCTGCCAAGACCCCCTACTACTACTCCTCCTACGAGGAGGAGTGCGAGCTGGCCCCCACCAAGAACAAAAAGGTCCTGATCATAGGGTCGGGGCCTATCAGGATCGGCCAGGGGATCGAGTTCGACTACTCCACCGTCCACGCAGTCCAGGCCCTCAGAGAGGAGGGGATCGAGGCCCATATAGCCAACAACAATCCCGAGACCGTATCCACAGACTACGACACCTCAGACAAGCTCTTCTTCGAGCCCCTCACCCTCGAGGACGTCATGAACATCATCGAGAAGGAGAGGCCCTTCGGCGTCATGGTCCAGTTCGGTGGCCAGACGGCGATGAACCTCGCCATCCCCCTGGAGAAAGAGATATCCCGCAGGGGCCTCGACACGAAGATCCTGGGGACGAGCCCCGAGAATATCGACATGGCCGAGGACCGGGAGAGGTTCAACCTCGCCCTCCGAAATATGGGGATACCCCAGCCCGAGGCGGGGTACGCCATTAGCCCCGAGGAGGCCAAGGCCGAGGCGCGGCGGATCGGCTACCCGGTACTGGTGAGGCCCAGCTATGTCCTGGGTGGCAGAGCCATGGAGATCGTCTACGACGAACGGGAGCTCGTGGTCTACATGAGGGAGGCGGTTAGGGTATCGCCGGAGCATCCGATCCTCATCGACGACTTTCTCCAGAACGCTGTGGAGATCGATGTCGACGCCGTCTCCGACGGCCAGGACGTCCTCATCGGAGCGATCATGGAGCATATCGAGGAGGCGGGGATCCACTCAGGAGACAGCGCCTGCATCATCCCGCCCCAGACGATCCCCCCCGCCGTCCAGGATACCGTCCGGGATTACGTCAAAAAGATCGCCCTTGCCCTGGAGGTGAAGGGGCTCCTCAACATCCAGATGGCCTACAAGGACGGGATCGTCTACGTCCTGGAGGCGAACCCCCGGTCGTCTAGGACGATCCCCTTCGTCTCGAAGACGGTGGGCATCCCCCTCGCCAAGATCGCGGCCTCCGTCATGGCCGGAAAGACCCTGGCAGAGCTTGGGTACACCCACGAGCCCGCGGTCCCTTACGTCTCGGTGAAGGAGGTCCTCCTCCCCTTCGAGAAGCTCCCCGGAGCCGACACCCTCCTGGGGCCGGAGATGAGGTCGACGGGGGAGGTGATGGGGATCGACCGCGTCCCCGGCCTCGCCTTCTTCAAGGCGGAGCTCTCCGCCGACAACCCCCTCCCGACGGAGGGGATCGTCTTCATCTCTGTGAGGGACGAGGACAAAGGCGCCATCGCCGAGGTGGCGAGGAAGCTCACAGAATCGGACCTCTCGATCATCGCCACCGAGGGGACGGCCGAGTTCCTCACGAAGATGGGGGTCGCCGTCGAGAGGGTCGAGAAGATCTACGCCGGGAGCCCCAACGTCCTCGACTACATGAAGCGGGGGGAGGTGAGCCTCATCATCAACACCCCAACTACGAAGCAGTCGGTGAGGGACGGCTTCCAGATCCGGCGGAACGCCGTCGACTACCACGTCCCCTACATAACGACGGTCCAGGCGGCCCGGGCTGCGGCTCAGGCGATCGAGATCGCCAAGTCCGGCGAGATCACCATCAAGCCCCTCAACGAGTACCATCAGGAAGTCCGGTAAGAAGGATCCGGGCCGGCGTAGTCGGGGTGCGAGAAGGAGGTGTAGGGCGACGAGACGTGGTTTAGGGGTGGGAATTGAGGAGTAGAGGCGCGAAGATGGGTGGCGGCGTGGCGGCAGCAGGTGCCGGGGGCAGCAGGTCCCACCGAATCCCGCCCCGGCACCCCCCTCAAGCTCGCCTCAGACCGAAGGGTTTATCTTCGAAAAGCCCAGTGGGTGCATCCGTCGTTTGTGGGCTCGTGGTCTAGCTGGTTATGACATCGCCTTGACATGGCGGGGATCATGCGTTCGAATCGCATCGAGCCCACCTAAAACTGCCCAGGTAGCTCAGTCCGGGAGAGCGTCAGACTGAAGATCTGAATGTCCCCGGTTCGAATCCGGGTCTGGGCACTAATTTTCTTTAGGCATGAAACCGCATCCCTCCTCATTCCACTTCATCTTCGCATATTGGATCAGCTTTTCCTGGGACCTGTCGGCGGTGGACGAGGCGCTGGAGGCGATGGCAGCGGCGGGGGAGATCGTATCCATTTGAGCGGAGAAGACGGCGCTATCGTCGGCGTGGCGGAGTTCGTCTTATTCCGACGAAACCGAAACGTTCTTCGGGGTTGATGGCAGAAAGGATCAGTGGTGATTTCCGATGGCGTTGCACAAGAAGATCATTAAGGTGCTGGCTCTGGTAGGCATAAGCAGGATCCTCAGATTCTTTAAAAAGAGGTATAAGCGGCGCCGTTAAACCTGCCGACTTTTTATCTCAACGACCGATACCCGCCGGCTCGTGGGGAGACACCGATAAATTTTTCACGGACCTTGACCGCCTTCCCAAGAGAGAGGATGATGAGGTGGGCAGAGTAGATGATACTGAAACTGATATTATGGGCGGTGTCCGGCGATGGCAGAGATCGATGACCTATTGCGGGCTCTGAAGAGCGGCGATCTGCATTCCCGCACGATGGCGGCTTACGCCCTCGGGAGGATCGGCGACCCCGGGGCCACAGAGCCCCTCATCGAAGCCCTGAAGGACGGGGAAGGGAGGGTCCGGGAGCGGGCCGCCTGGTCCCTGGGGGTCATCGGCGACCCCGGAGCCGTCGGTCCCCTAATCGAAGCTCTGAATGATGACGGGGACCAGATGGTTCGATCGAGGGCCGCCTACGCCCTCGGTCAGATCGGTGATGCCGGGGCACTCGACCCTCTGATGGCGGCCCTCGGAGATGAGAATAAAGGGGTCCGATGGAGGGCGGTGGAGGCCCTGGGGAGGATCGGCGACCCTCGGGCGGTCGATCCCCTCATCGACGGGCTGGGGGATGCCATATGGTCCGTCCGATCCAGGGCCGCCTGGTCCCTCGGGAGGATCGGCGACCCTCGGGCGGTCGATCCCCTCATCGAAGCTCTGAAAGACGGATATGAGCACGTCCGCCGGAACGCCGCCCTCGCCCTTTGCCGGATAGGCGACCCCCGGGCGGCGGGATCCCTCGCCGAGGCGCTGGACGACGAGGCGCCGTCGGTTCAAAGGGCGGCAAAACAGGCGTTGGAGAGGCTGGAGGCGGATTAGCCCCCTCCCCACCCCTCCTCCATCCTTCACACCCCCCCACAATTTTTGGTGGGCGGTGGCGATGATGCCTGGTCCCCGGCGGTGGAAATGGCGCCTTCACCGAAATTGCTGCCGTTTCTGGGGGCCGGGGGGCGGCGGACGAGTCGGGATGGGCCCACAGATAGATGGTCTTATGCGTCGTCCCTGCTCATTCTTGACGGTTTTGACATTTCGTAACGGCGTAATTGTTATAAACTTTCAGCGCTGATACCAATATCGGGGAGAAGACGAGCTAAGCCGTTGAGGTTAGTGAGATGAGAAGATTTGTATTGGCATTGGGCTTATTGGCGTTGGGCGGCCTCTGTTGGGGCGCCGCTGCGATAGCTTCGGCGAAAGAGGATCCGGGTCCCGAGCCCCCAGACTGGCTCTCGTCCGGCGTCGGGAGCATCACCTACTACGGATCATTCGGCGATCCCATCGGAATGGAATTTTATGATGATAGGCTGCTACACGACGAATGGTATCCTGTAGCGCGATCGTTCCTGGATGGGGGGGCATACTGGAGATATTATGGTGGGTACTATGGTGCGTACGGCCATCCCATCGCATGGAGATATTATGATGATAGATTGTACCACGATGAATGGTACCCAGTAGCGCGGGCATTTCTGGACAGCACCACATATTATGGGACATATGGCCTCGACCGCTATCATCCAGTCTATATAGATGGGAGCTGGTGGAGAGATCCGCGAGGATATAGGCCGATATACAGGAGAGGGCCGGGATACGTATTGGGCGCCCCCTGGTACGTTTTAGGCTCCACGGTACCCCCCGACGCCCCCTATTCCTACCCTTGATGCCCGGAGAGGAGCCGCACGGTGCATCTGAGCCGGGCGCCCCTGGGGTCTGGGTCGTCCGGGAGGCGTCGAGGGAGGCACTGAGAAATCTTCCCCGGAAGTTCGAGACCCTGGAGGCAGCCCTGGCGGATATGGCGACGCGGATTAGGACGCCCGCGGGGGAGTGGCGGCCTCACTCGGAGCTGGTGCGGGGGGCCGGGCAGACGATGGGAGCAAAGTATTTTGAAGTACGGGTGGGGGATCGTTGCCTTTAGTGTCTAATCGCCTTTAGAGAGCCAATAGCAACTTACTGGTTTAGCTTAACTAATGTCCTCCAATCACTATTAATATCATTTCGACATTTCACAACCAAAGCTTTGTTCTCCTCGATATTTACTAGGATCTTGGTGTGTATGGGCATTATGGAGGTTACCAAATATTCTCCAAGACTCCCTTTTCGATCAATAAATTCTACTGTCGCTTCAGCTTCCTTTTGAGTAGAGAAAAGGATCCAGCCGTCATCAATCATTTTATCTATCTCTGAAGGCCCCACTCCGCTTCTGTCAACTGGATCCTTTTCAAAGTCAAAATATTTCGTCTCACTTTTTGACATATTCCTTAACATCTCCTATTATCTAATAAAGAGGATGCATGGTATATAAATTTTTTGCTAGAAGTTAAAGCGAACTTGGATTGAATGATCTGCGAATAATCCCACTGGGCCAAACGACATCTTTCGGTAAACAAAGCCTATGATGTGATAACCAAGAAGAATAGATCTCCATTTCTTCATACGTCTACTCCTCAAATCACATCAACTGGGATTTCTTGTTGCCCTTCAGATAGATTGATCGATGTTGTCTTCATGTAGGTGTGGCCGAGATGTGCCTGGAAGTCGCTGTAAGATCTCTAGATTGACATAGATGGTGAAGAAAGGTTCAACCCTTTTCGCCCCCACCTCTACCCGATCACCAAAAAGCGTATATCCGAGCGCCTCTATAATAATAACATCGACCGATAAAAAAGAGGTGACAAATAATGAGAAGAAGGAGATACCCGTCCATATTCGACGCCTTCGAGGGGCTCTTCAGAGGCTTCCCCTTCGAGGAGGAGCGCGAGGAGGGGATCTATAGAGACCCCTTCGACGACCTGATCAGGAGGTTCCAGGAGGAGATCCCCGAGGACCTGAAGGAGCTGGTCCGGGAGGAGGAGAGCCCCGCGGGGACGTCCCGCCGCTACGGCCCCTTCGTCTACGGCTTCAGCTACACCGCGGAGCCGGGCAAGGAGCCTACCTTCCGGGAGTTTGGGAACATCCGCCCCGGCCGCGGCGGCATCGAGCCGAGCGCCGGGCGAGAGCCGCTGGTCGACGTGATGGAGGACGGCGACCTCTACAAGATCTTCGCCGAGCTTCCGGGGGTGGATAAGGAGTCGATCAAGCTCGACTCCACGGAAAGAGCGGTGCGGATCGAGACGACGGGCGATAAGAAGTTCGCCAAGACGATAGACTTCGACTCCGAGGTCGATCCCGATAGCGCCAAAGCCAGCTATAAGAACGGGGTTCTCTCCGTCGAGCTGGAGAAGAAGGTGAAGGCGGAGAAGGGCAAGGAGATCAAGATCGAATAAATTGATTTTTTAATGCGGGCGCGCCGGCGGTTGCCAGCGATGCCGCAGGCCAGGTGACCCAGAAACCTCCTCCTCCCCGCAAGTCTGCAAGCGACAGTTATCCGCGGTAGGTCTGCTCCCTTCCGGGCCTGAACCGGTCCCCGCAGTTGAGATGAACAGACCTGCCCTCCGGCAGACCCGGACATCAATGCCGTCCCCACAGGGCGGAGAATCACAGTCGGCAACTGGACTGAACCTGCAACACCCTCAGTCGTCCACCGGCTTCGTCCCCCGCATATCGGCGATCTCGGGTTACAGGTGACGCCGAGCCACCCGGACTAGCCCGCGGATAACAGAGTCATTTGGGAGAACATAAACCTAACGCAAGAATTGACCAGAACTTGAACCAAGGTGGTGCTAGATGATGGAAGAGATGATAGGCTTTGTCATGGGAAATAAGCAGAGGATAAAGATATTGGAAGTGATCGAGTCCAAGGGGCCCCAGCCCGCCGAGAAGATAGCCAAGTTCGGCAGGCTCACCGCCCCCGTGGTGGGGCGGACCCTGGAGGAGGTCGCAGGCAAGGGGCTCTTGAAGGAGACGGACGGGGTCTGGAAGTTCACCGACCTGGGGGTCGAGCTATCGAAAGAGCTGAAGAAGAGGGCGTGATCTTGATGGAAGTCTCCGAGGCGATAAAAAAGAGGAGGAGCATCAGGAAGTACCAGCCCCGGAAGATCGAGAACGATAAGCTCGACCGGATCTTAGAGGCGGGCCGGCTCGCTCCTTCAGCGAAGAACCTCCAGGAGTGGAAGTTTGTCGTCGTTCGGGACGATGGGCGGAGGAAGCGGCTCGCCGAGGCAGCGAAGGGTCAGACCTTCGTCGGCGAGGCCCCTGTGGTGATCGCCGCCTGCGCCACCGTCACCGACTACGTCATGACCTGCGGCCAGCTGACCTACCCCATCGACCTCGCCATCGCCGTCGATCACATGACCCTCCAGGCGGCGGCGGAGGGGCTGGGAACCTGCTGGATCGGGGCGTTTTACGAAGAGGAGGTCAAGAAGGTCCTGAGCATACCCCCCGAGGTGAGGGTCGTGGCGCTCCTTCCCATCGGCTATCCCGCAGAGGATCCCTCCGCATCGAGGCCGCGAAAGGAGATGGACGAGATCGTCGCCTTCGAGAGCTGGGGATGAGGAGGCGATTTGGGGTCTTGGGACCGGAATTTCGAGGTCGGTGAAGTTAGGTGGAGGTGGAGATTGAGGCGGTGAGAATTATGGTCGAAAAAGTGGTCAAGACCGACGATGAATGGAAGAGGCTCCTCGGCCGCGATGAGTACCTCGTCACCAGGAAGAGGGGGACCGAGCCCCCCTTCTCCGGCAAGTACAGCCGCTTCAAGGGCGAGGGGGTCTACCGGTGCGTAGCATGCGGAAACGACCTTTTCTCCTCAAAGGCGAAGTTCGATTCGGGGTCGGGGTGGCCCAGCTTCTGGGAGCCGATCTCCGAGGAGAGCGTCGAGGAGAGGGAGGACAGAAGCTACGGGATGGTCAGGGTCGAGGTGGTCTGTGCGCGGTGCGACTCCCACCTGGGCCACGTCTTTGAGGACGGGCCGCCTCCGACGGGGCTTCGATACTGCATCAACTCTGTGGCTCTGAAGTTCGTCCCCGAGGACGAGCTGAATTCCAAGGGATGAAGATATCGAAATTTGAAGGCTGATTCTTTTGGCGGAGCACATGCTGGAGATGGCCGGGGCTCTCGTGAGGGTGAGGGACGGAGAGATCGAGGTCCTGACGGACCCGAAGGTCGGACGGTGCCCCCTCCGAAGCGGCCTCTACGGGATCGGGGCGGAGTCGAAAGAGACCGTCGAGGCGGTCCTCAGAGGCCACATCGAAGAGCTGGGGATGTACGGACCCCATCGGGTTTTAGAGTTGAATGAGCGGCCCGTCAGCTTCGGCGCCTCGGAGATGATCGCCGACGGGATGAGGGCCGGTCTCGTCGATGCCGCCGTCGTAGTCTGCGAGGGGGCGGGGACGGTCGTCGCAGCGAGGCCCGAGGTCGTCGTCGCCCTGGGCGCCCACATGACCGGCCTTGTAAAGACCGAGCCGATCGCGGAGGTCCAGTCTGGCCTTCGAGAGAGGGGCTGCCTCCTCCTCGACGACCTTTGCACCATAGATCAGGTCGAGGGTTACAAGAGGGCTCTAGCCGCCGGTTTTGAGAGGGTTGTCGTCACCATCACAGGAAGGAGGGCCTTCGAGGCAGAAGAGATCAGAAAGACGGCTTCGCCTTCCGCGGATAGGTCGGCGGGCGGGTGCCCGACCATATTCGCGGTCCACAACCTTGGCGTCACCGAGGACGAGGCCCGCCTCCTCGCCGAGACCTGCGACGTTGTCTGGGGCTGCGCCTCGCGGCAGGTCAGGGAGGTGGAGGGAAGGCGGGCGAAGCTTCAGATCGGGATATCGATACCCGTATTCGCCCTCACCGACCGGGGCAAAAGGCTCGTCCTCAATCGGGCCCTCGCCTTCGACGAGAGCCTCGTGATGCACAGGGCAACGCTTCCTTATGGGCCGGAGGAGAAGCTCCCGGAGCCCCTCTTTTGAGGTGGGCCCGCCTATCCGATCCTCTCCACCTGCAGCCCGACGTTGTCCACCTTCGTCGATATGGCGACCGAAAGGCCCATCGGCCCCAGGATATCGGCCACCTCTTTCTCCGACCGCTCCGTCACGACGGCGATCGACGGCCCCACAGAGCTCATCCCGACGAACTCCAGCCCCGCCTCCCGTAGGCGGCTCATATGCTGGTAGATGAGAAAGCCGTGGTGCTCGACCTCGGCCCGCTTCGAGCCCCGAAACTCGATCTCCCAGATGACCTCCCCTATCTTCTTCAGATCCCCTCGCTCCAGGGCGGGGATCAGGTCCATCAGGATGAAGTAGGCCTTAAGCTCCCGGTCCTGGTAGTCGAGGTTACGGGCCCGGTTCATCAGGAGGTCGAACTCCTCCCTCCCCGACGATGAGACCGTCGTCTCGGGGATGATGATGAAGACGTTCTTTCCTTCCGCGAAGGGGTGGTGGTAGGCGAGGGCCAGCTCGTCACCCATAACCGCCATCCCTCCGTAGGTTACGGCGGCGGGGCCGACGCCGGTCTCAAAGCCCAACGTCACGCGGCCGTCCTCCGTCTCCTCGACGTAGTTGTTTCCGATGAGGAGGCGGATCTCGTCTTTCGTCAGGGGCTCTCCCAGAGCCAAGTTCATGGCGGTGGCGAGGGCGACGAGGACCGAGCCGGTGGAGCCGAGGCCGACGTGCTTGTTCTCGTGGTCGCGGACTTTGATCGAAAAGCCGCCGGAGTAGCCCGTCGCCTCCTTGAAGACGGCGACGAAGTGGCGGACGATCGGCTCTCGAGAGTAGTCGATTGAAGTCTCCCGCGGCGTGCACTCCACTTCCGCAAAGCAGCTGATCTGCAGGGCGAAGCCGACGCCGCCGCCGCCGGGCCTGTTGGGGGCAAACCGGTTCATGTCCAGGACGGTGAGGTGGATCCTCCCCGGCGCCGTAGCCCTCACCTTCCCCTCCACGGGCGCGAGGGGGCGCCCTTCGATCCCCAGGGCGTTGATCTTCTCGCCCGGGGAGAAGGGGCTGAACTCGTACTCCACCAGGTCCAGGTCCCCGCCCCGGATCTTCATCTTGGGCATCTCAGGGGCCTCCTCCGCGTCCTGTCCCAATAATCGAGCTTCCTGCGACCATGATCTCCTAAGCCTCAGTCAAAGTATATTCTCTTGGCGGCGGGCGTCTCGGTGGCGAAGGAGGGGGGGCGGCATGCAGAAGCCATGCATTGGAGGGGGTGCATTCCGCACTGGGGCGCGTCCCGGGAAGGCCTGGCCCGGGTCATCGATCGGATCGATTCGGGCCGGATCGTCCCCATTCCCACCGGGGGGGGTGGGGGCGGTTCGGCGAGAGCTTCGAGGGGAGTGGTGCTGGTGGAGGTGGGGGTGATCGAGATCCGTCGCCCCAATTCGGGCACCAGCACACTCAAAACCCCGGAGCAGAAGGACCGTTCGTTCCGTTTCCCGTGACGCTGACCTCCTGGCCGGGGCAGGGAAAGCTATAAGTACGTCAACCTTCAGACATTGACACGTGGACTTATTCATCAAGGAAAAACAGTTCGAGTTCTGGAAGCTGAGACGCGCCCAGATATCCAACACGGCGATCGCCACGAGCTTTGGGATCTCCCGGCAGGCGGTCTCGAAAGCTCTCCTCACGATAGATGGGAAGATTGAGACCTCTCTACGGGAGATGGCAAGAGCCAACAAAATCGCGATCGAGAGAATTAATCCCCAGCTGGGCGTCCTTCTCGGTCGTTCGGTTCCCCTGGGGGTGGATGCGATCATCTTCGTATCCGGGAGCCATGGCCTGCAGGTCTGGTACGAGCACGACGGCGATTGCGGGGCATGTGAGGAGTACGCTGGATGCATCAGGCTCCTCTGGGATTATGCCGACGAGCTCGGCATCGCCCTCGCTCAGACGGGCGATCCCACGAAGATGGCAGAGGAGCTCTTCGCCGAGGTGAAGGAGATGGTCTGATGGTGCGATTTGGTGAAATCGTTGAAGACTGGACGGGGTGGTGCCCCAAGAAGCAGAGGGTGAATAAGGCCACTGGAACCGATTCTCTTCAGGAGGAGACGTCGATGAAGATGCGGTCAAAGACGAGGAGCAGGACAGCAGGGATGGCGGCGATTATTTTGGCGTTGGCCCTCGCCACTGCGCTGGTGGGGATGTGGCTCGAGTTTGAGGGGATGCAATCCCTGGACTGGTTCATGGGCGACCCAGAGGCCGCGGAAGGCTACCTCTGGTTGGCGAACAATACCGAGGAGGATGCAACGGTCCTGGCGTGGTGGGATTACGCCGACGGGATTGAGGAGATCGCAGGCCGCGGAGTCGTGATAAACGAGGCGTCCTGGAGGATCAGGAATACGATCTCCGGCTACATCGATCCGCGAAAGCCATGGCATACGATAGAATATGCTCTTTGGTATCCCTTTGAGTCTGATGAGAGGGTCAGGGACGTGGCGGATTTCTTCGTATCCGGGTCTGAGGATGTCACAGCGGCCAGGGAGATCGCCCGAAAGTACGGAGCAGATTATGCGCTGGTGATGTCCGGCGATCTCGGCAAGTACCATGCGGTGGTGACGGCGGCCGAAGGAGACTACGGCGATTATATGGTCATCCCCAAAGGCCCCGGCTCCCACGACTCCGACGAGAGGCCGTACCCCAAGAAGGAGACGATCTTCACCCGCATGGTGAACGGCGATTATCTCGAGGGGTTCACCAAGGAGTTCGACAACGGCAGGATGAGGATTTATAAGCTGGTCTGACCTGGAGGCGGCGGTCTTCCCGGCGACGAATGTGGGGGGTCGGGTATAGCCTCCTCCTTCTAGGGGGAGCATCGCGCCTCGGTCCGCGCGTCCCCAGAAGGCCCGGCCCGAGTCGTCGACCGGATCGACCCGGACCGGATCGTCCTCATCAACACCTGAGGCGTGGGGGTGGTTCACCGATCGCTTCGAGGGGGTGGTGCTGGTGGAGGTGGGGGTGGCGATCGAGTTTTAGTCGGGGGAGGATCGCCCCCTACTTGTAAAACCAAAAGGTTAAAGATATATGAGGCGGACTCCCTTAGGGTGCATAAAGTAATGAGAAAAATGATCCATGGTGCAGAATATTCGTTAGACGAAATTTTGGTCGTGTACTTGTATGACTGAATAGTTTATATATTACCACCTCCAATTATGATTGGGTGTAGCGATGGAGGAAAAGTTGGATTTATCTAAATTCTGGTGCTGGGAGGAGGATTGCCCCGATTA
>Ga0334884_1001438_pt1 | contig 35222 bp, 36 predicted proteins | sample GraSluR1_MG_7_FD_207215 | JGI IMG/M metagenome (GOLD analysis project Ga0334884, IMG submission 207215) | Sludge microbial communities from methane-producing bioreactor in Wageningen University, Netherlands - Granular Sludge_12_05 R1 | ecosystem: Engineered > Bioreactor > Anaerobic >... | reverse complement strand
CCGTGCTGTCCATCCGGCGGATGACACCACGGAGGAGATCCACCCCGATTCCCTGGATCATCCCGTCCTCCACGTAGTTGTAGGGAGGGTACTCCTCGGTGACAAAGTACAGTTCGTCCCGGGCAACGGAGGACGCCGGGGTATTCCCGTCTCCCTGATCGCCTGGAGGAGTCTCTTTTCCTGTGCCTGCCCCCGGTTCGGACGGGGATATACAGCCCGCTCCAAGGCATGCACAGATTACGATACCGAGAATGAGAACCGCACTGATCCGCTTCATCATACACCTGCTGGGATGAGTCTCGGATCTTATCCTATTTTAATGCCTCAATTTCATCCGGGAGCGGTATGCAGGATCTGGCATGGAGGCGATCTGGAGGGAAAAGTGCTCCAAAAAAACGATTCCGACAGGCATGAGCGGCAGAACAGGAGAAAAAACCAATTCGAAACGATTTATACGAATGTCAGAAAACGGTATCATATGAAGGGCGAGGAAGACCCGGCATCCAGGATCCTCCAGGCTCTCCGGTTCAGGCCACGGGGAATGACGATCACAGATATTGCCAGGCAGACCGGGATTAAACGGAATTCTGCCGCAAAGTATCTCGAAATGCTTCTCATATCGGGAAATGTCGAATGCCGGGTGATTGGAACCGCCAGGGTCTTCTCCCTCGCCCATCGTGTACCACTCTCTTCGTTTCTCTGTTTTACCCGCGATCTCATCGTGGTCCTTGACAGCCACGGGAGAATAAGCCAGGTAAATGACCGGTTTCTCGAACAGTACGCCATTGCAAAAGAGAATGTGACTGGCAGGACTATCAGCGAGGTATCGCTTCCGATACTATCGACACCCGGGGCACTCGATCTCATCTCCGGTTCCGGGGAAGAGCAAATCTCGGGAGAGATACACTACGTGGACCATGACCATGATGCGGACTACTGGATGGAGGTGATACCGACGGTCTTCGACGACGGCAGCAACGGCTCCACGATCGTGCTCCACGACATCTCCCCCGAGAAGCAGAACTACCGGAACATGGAATTTCTCGCCAGGACGGCTATGGAACTTGTCGATATGCCGATGGAGTCCAGCATCTACCAGTACATTGCAGAAAGGGTTTTCGAGCTCGTCCCGGGGGCCGGAGTCACCGTAAACGCTATTGATGTGGAAGAGGGCAGGTATTCCATCAGGGCCGTTGCCGACAGGAATTTCCATGATGCGCTGCACCGCATCCTTGGCCATGATCCCGTAGGTCTTGAAATGCCGATGATGGATATCTTTTCCGGCCCCCATAAAAACGTGGCGCTACAGGTAATAAAGAAGGGATCGGCTGAATTTCTCCTTGAAGACGGGAACGGCCCGGGATCTATGTCTGCACATGATATCTGTTTTCAGAGGATTCCTGAAGAACTCTGTGACGAGATAATGAGAGAACAAAATATCGGAAAAGCCAAGATATTCCTGTTATACTGGAAGGATGAATTCTTCGGGGCAGTCTCAATCTTTCTTGGCCGTGACGAGCGCATTGAAAACATCCATGTCGTCGAATCCTTCATCAGGCAGAGCTCGATTGCGATCAGCCAGCGTATGACTGCGGCTCGTCTCAGGAGAAGCGAGGAACGGTTCCGGGAGGTGGTCAATATCTCCCCACACCCTATCTCACTCATAGACAGGTCCGGGCGCTATCTCTTTGTCAACCAGGCCTTCACCGGGATGTTTGGATACACTCTCGAGGATATCCCTGATGGCAGGGAATGGTTCCGGCTCGCCTATCCCGATGAAGAATACCGGCAGGTGGTGATCGATACCTGGAAGACCGATCTCGCGAATTCAAAGGTCTGGGACTTCCGGCCCCGGAGATTCCGGGTGAGGTGCAGGAACGGTGATGAACGGGAGGTGCTGTTCACACCTGTCACGCTCTCCAATGGAACGCAGTTCGTCACCTATGTTGACGTTTCGAAAGGCGGTCATGGAATCCATCACTGAGTCGCTCTATTTTTCGGCTCTCTGCTATCTGGCATGAAAAAGATGGCTCTTTTCCACCTGGTGTGGGCAGGATTGATGAAACGGATACATTGTGTGGGGGCTTTTTTGCCCCACACCCCCATGTGCGTTGCCCATGCCGCCTCCCGAAAAAATACCGCAAGGCTGATTCACAGTCAAAATTTGAGCAATTGGGTACGGGTCCTGTGAGGACGCCCCGGCGGCGGTTGTGAATGACTGAACTGGTATGCAGATAACAATTCGATTCAGTCTTTCCACACAAAACAGCGAGGTGGCAGTTTTATATACCTCGTTCCGGGAGGCAACCCCGTGTTCTCCAGGCAACGTTCCCATCCCGGTACACAGGACAGAATCATGTCAGAAGCCTTATCGGTTCATTCTCACTCACACTGGTATGGACACCAGTTTCTGCCGGCATTACCGGGGTGACGGCAATCCCCCCTCCAACCGGTTCTGCCGGACCTGCCCGTCTGCCGGCCGGGCATGCAACCCGTTGTGGCAGAAGGTCCGCGATCTTGCACCCGTCGATGGAGAGACACCGGTTCCCATACCCGGCACCCGGGCCGTGATCCTCCCGAACCCGAAGAACCCTGATTTCGTCCGTCTCCAGGTAAACTGCACCTGGAACCTCCCAAAAGAAGACTTTCTGCATTTTATATCCACACAGCATGCCGGCATGGGGCGGAAGGGAGCCCGCGATGACCCGGGTGCGTCCCCGAGCATGACGCGACAGGAACCATATGCAGGCGCTATCGTGGAGATGGTTGGCGGGTGGAGGAGCGAGGAGATCGTTACGGCACGGCGGGAGATGGGAAAAGCGTGAAAGCCGTGCTACCGGGATTCATGAAATTTTGTTTTTTATGTGCTAAATTGTCAAAACGCGGGGTCCCCATGACAAAAGGGTATCCAAAAAAACCGGGTTAACCTGCGCATCTACTCCGGTGTCTTGAAACTCCGGTTCTCCCGGCGGGCGTCGGCGATGCCGGCGCCCCTCACCATTTCCCCGGGAGCGGATCGATATCCGGGAAAAAACACCGTTTCTGCCAGGGGCAACATGCTTATCGCGGACAGGAGTCCCCCGTTGGTCCGGCCGCACCCTTTCTGCTTTATTCGTCGCAATTCCTGTCATCGCGACTTTTCATCGCCAGAACTATGCCGGGTCACCGCGATACATTGCCCACATGGAGGTGCTCGTGATCGGCACCGAGTCGCTCGGTGTCAGGGGCCTGTCATGCCTGGTACATGCAGGGAGCAGGCGATACCTGATCGACCCGGGTGTCGCGCTGGGGTACGTCCGGTCAGGGCTCCTCCCCCATCCATGCCAGGTCGCCGTCGGCGACGCGGTTCGTGACCGGATAATCCAGGCATTCGTCGGGGCGACCGATATCGTTGTCAGCCACTACCACGGCGACCACGTCCCGCTCGCAGACGCAAACCCGTACCAGCTCCCCCTTGACAGGATCACGGTGCGGGCAGGGGTTCTGGTCTGGGCAAAAGGGCCGTCCGGCCTCTCGTCACTCTCGCTTGGGCGCAGGCAGGACCTCATACGGAAAGGCGGGTGGAACATGGTCCCGGCCGAGGGGACGAGCCGGCCCAATCTCTCATTCTCACGACCGGTCCCCCATGGATCAACGTTTTCCCGGATCGGTGATGTCATGATGACCTGCATTCGGGACGGGGACGAATCTTTGGTTCACGCTTCAGATATCCAGATGCTCAATCGCGAATCCGTTGAGCAGATCCTGGAATGGAAGCCTGACCTGGTGATCGCTTCCGGCCCGCCGCTCTACCTGGACAGGATAACAGGCGAAGACCGCAGGGCGGCATGGAAGCACGCTCTCGAGATCGCCGGAAGAGTCGGGGCACTCGTCCTGGACCACCATCTCCTCAGGTCCCGGGAGGGTTTCAGGTGGCTTCGACGCCTGTCGGCCGAAGCAGGCGGTAATGTCATCTCCGCTTCGGAGTTCATGGGAAGAGAGCCCTGTATCCTGGAGGCGGATCGCGAGGAGCTGTACGAGAGGATCCCTGTCCCGCCGGGATGGCACGAGGCCTACGCACGCGGTTACGCAGGATTTCACGAATTCGTGGATGCCGATACAGCCGTGATGGTGAACCGTGCCAGGAACCAGGAGCCGGTCAGTATCAGCTCGTTTTTATAGGTATTTCAACATGCCTGCCCCCCGTGCAGGGAAAATACCATGAATGCACATGGCGGTTCTCTCTGTGTTCGGGCTCCCAATCTTCGACCGACCCCACTCCCTGTTCATTCCTGCGTCCGGCCAAACACACCATCAGCCCTGTCACAGCACCGAATCCAGGATGATGGATACGGAGTACAGGAGCATCACGCCATGGAAGAGTGGCAGCGCCTTCATGCAGGAATCCGGATCAGGTCTCCTGGAGAGGACTGCAAGGGCTGATGCGAGGAGCAGGAGCCCTGCAGTGATTCCGGCACGGGCGATCCAGCCGAGCACTGTCATGAAGAGCAGCGCCATGACCAGGTGTATGGCGAGGAAGCCTGATATCCAGGCGACGCTTCCTCTCATCCCGTACAGCGTGGTGACCGTCTCCATGCCCCTGGCGCGATCGTTTTTCACATCGATCATGTCGTTTACAGCGAGGTGCGCCTCGGCAAACGGGTAGAAGAAGAGGAAGTAGAGGAGGGCGGTCAAGTCCGGGCTCCCGATACAGAGATACCCGGCGACAGGGAAGAGCGCGAAGTCGACACGGCCTGCCAGCTGTGCCAGGGGAAGGGCCTGGTCCCTCTTCCTCAGCTGGTAGAAGACCTCCAGCCCGTAGCTTGCCGCCATGATGGCCAGGACGAAGATCGAGTTCGGGAACGGGAGGGATATGATCAGCAGGGCTGCCGATGCGGACAGTATGCCAAAGAGAACGAGCGCATCCCGGGGAGGGATCAGGCCGGCGGGAAGCGGCCGTGTCCCGAAGATGCGCCAGTAGCGTGTCAGCCGGTCGGCCTCGATATCCCTCCGGTCATACTCGCAGTCGACATAGTCGTTTAAGACAAAGCCTGCTTCGAATCCGAAGAACCCTATCAGGGCGGCACGGACGAGATCCAGTGTCGTGTACGTGCCATACACTGTCGCAGCAAGGAGAAAACCCGAGCAGAACAGGACCGGCCAGGCAAAGAAGAAGTGCAGTCGAAGGAGATCGACGTACGCCCTGATCCGGGTACTCATATACCAGGAATCTGTGTGCCCATTGGTAATGAATTGGTGAGAATGGAGGTACCGGTATACGTTTAACAGGATCGCTTGTACGGGGGGGATAACGGTTTATGATTAAGATCAGGATCAAGCCTCTTCTGTTGGATTGACATATGCATGAATCAACGTTCGGGGCGGTGAGACGTCCTTATTCATATGCCAAAAATCTGCTATGAATTCTATAGAATGGCGATTACGTCAGATCAAAATAATTTATTCGAAAATTTCGGATGAACCAGATACCCAAATCCTGAATATATCGAATAATTCTTCATTCCTGACGATATGAACATTACATACGAAGGCGGTTACATGGAGGCATCTTCACAGGGATATTTAAAAAAAGTGAGCACGAATTTTCGTGGTGGATATTTTGCAGCAAACAAACAATTTTTAGATCAGCTTCCCATCCGCACCATCAACTTCTCCGACACCGTCGATAAGGCCCGGCACGACAAAATGGTCGCCATGGTCGAGCGGATGCTTGCCCTTCACAAGCAGTTAGCCGATGTGAAGACCGACCACGAAAAGACCCTGATCGAGCGGCAGATCGAGGCCACCGACAGGCAGATCGATGCCCTGGTGTATGAGTTGTATGAACTGACGGAGGAGGAGATCGGGATAGTGGAGGGAGCAGGGAAATGAATAAAAAGAGCATGCCTCCAGTGCCTGTCACGGAATCCGGGATCCTGTTCTACCAGTCCGAAGACGGGACCAGCCGGATCGAGGTCAGGCTTGAAGAAGGGACCGTCTGGCTCCCCCAGGCATTGATCGCGGAGCTGTATCAGACAACCAAGCAGAACATCAGTCTTCATATCCGGAACATCTTCGACGAAGGGGAGCTACAGCCGGAAGCAACTGTCAAGGAATACTTGACAGTTCAACAGGAAGGACCGCGGGCTGTCCAACGCAAAGTGGCGTATTACAACCTCGACATGATCCTCGCCATTGGTTACCGGGTCCGTTCCCACCGGGGCACCCAGTTCCGGGTATGGGCGACTGAACGGCTGCGGATGTACCTGGTCAAGGGATTTGTCCTGGATGATGTCAGGTTGAAGGAAGGCAGGAGCATCGGTGCCGATTATTTCGATGAACTGCTCGAACGTATCCGGGATATCAGGGCTTCGGAGAAACGCTTCTACCAGAAGATTCGTGACATCTACCGGCTCGCCATCGATTATGACCCAAGAGCAGACACGACACTCGCCTTTTTCAAAACCGTTCAAAACAAACTCCACTGGGCGATCACCGGTCACACCGCTGCTGAACTTATCGCAGAAAGGGCTGACGCACGAAAACCGAACATGGGCCTCACGAGCTGGAAAGGTGCAAAAGTCCGGAAAGGGGACGTCACCGTCGCGAAGAATTACCTCAACGAGGAGGAGATACGTAACCTGAATCGTATCATCACCATGTACCTCGATTATGCTGAGGTCCAGGCCGAACGCAAACAACTGATCTACATGAAGGACTGGGTCCAGAAACTTGATGCATTCCTCCAGTTCAATGAACGGGAAATATTGACAGGATCCGGCCAGGTCTCTATGGAAGTCGCAAAAAAGCTTGCCCTCGAAGAGTATGAGACGTTTTCCCGGCGACGGATTGCAGAGGAAGATACGGAAGCAGAGGCAGAGTTCGAGAGGATTGTGAAGAAGATAGAAGAGAGAGAGGATGCGGTACAATTGTGATCGCCGCATTACGAACCGGCGATCCAGACATTCACCGTCTTCCCGGACGCCGACAGGCTCACCACCCCAACGGCTTCACCCGTCACACGCAGCCAGACCGCCCGGGGTTCACCAACGGCCAATACTCGCCAAAACAACCTCATCTCTTGAAAATTTCGACCAATTCTTGGTAACAGGATCCTGATGATTGTTCACACGCACCCGAGGTATCTCATCGCCCTGTCCCGGACCCTCTCCATCATCCGTATCCTCTCCTCTTCGAATCCCTTCTCTGCGAGGATGTTTATGGTGAAGGTGACCGAACTGCCGGTGCCGATGCCGATGCCCCCCAGAACGAGAGGGGTTGTGCTCGCCGAGGGTGCAAAGTAGAGTTTCTCCAGCTGCAGATCCCCGAACGTTGCCGGGATGCCGGCGCGGCCCAGGTTGGTGGTGATGATATCGGGAAGAAGCGTGAGGGTCCTTTCAGCAAGGATATGGGCGATGTTGTCTCGTGCGGCTGCGAATGCTGAAAGCTTCGCGTACCGCGGGTCGTCCTTTTTCACCTCCCTTGCGTAGAGCGTATAGCTCATGAATGCGTCCATGAGCGTCGGATCGAAGCGCTCTATCTCGGCTGCCGGGCCGAAGAACTCCCGGGAATCGATCTTTTGCCGCGTTTGATCGTGAAAATCCCGTGTATTCTCCCAAAACGATCTCTTTCTGTCATACCCGGCCTGGACCTGTATGCTCCCCACGAAGAGGCAGAAGACATCTCCGACCGGGTTGTCCAGGCGCTTCCTGAGATCGTAGGGAAGAACGACCGTGTACTTCCGTGAAGTGCCGGTCTCATCTTCCCTGTCAGCGTGTGTGCCTGCCGGGGTTGAATCATCACCTTCTCGCACACCTTCTCCCGCCTTTCCGGAATAATCCGGTAATTTCACCCCTGTACCTGGACCATCACCGTCTCGTGTCTCCCTGCCCCCTGTACCGGCCTCAACACTGCCCGTGTCTCCTGCAGGAATCCCGGGTCCCCCGTACATTCTCTCCACCAGTATATCCTGCCAGGCGGCGAGGAATGCCATGGTCACCGCTGATCCGATAGTCACGTCCTGTTTGCGGCAGGCGGCAAGGAGGGTCTCAGCGTCATCTCCCGCAAGCTCGAAGAGGACGATCCGGTAGGCATACTTCTCCCAGAAGGCGTGATGGATCGAGATGAGATCCTCGTGATCGAAGAACCAGGGATCCTTTCGCCACCTCTTGTTGATGATTCCCATGGAGTATCCCCTCGTGAACCGGTCCACGAGGCTCTCCTTCGCCTTCGGAATACAGTCCGTGATCAGTGGCGGCACAACCTCTCCGAGATCCCCGCCGCTCCCGTATGCATGGGTGAGGACGTCATGTAAGAGGAGGACAAGGGCGGTGCCGTCGCTTATGGCGTGCTGGCAGAATATGACGAGGTCAGATACGTCCCCTGATGTGAGGAGGATGAACCGTGACAGGGGGCAGGTGAATGCATCGAAGGGGACGGTATGCTCGTGCACCACCTCGTCGAACCACTGCGTATCCGACTCCCGGGGGCATACGCGGAGCGGGATTGCGGACGGGTCGCCCCGGGCAAAGAAGGCCTCTTCCGGAGAACCCATCACCACCTTCGCGGCGAGAAGGGGATGGATCCTGGCAGCGGCGTCGATCCCCTTCCTGATATCCCCGGCTCTCACGGATCCACGGAGACGGGCACAGACAGCGATGTTCGCTGACGGAATGTAGAGAAATTTCCTCTCGTTGTTCGCCATCCGGCGGATTATTTGAGTTTGGGTTTTCCCTCCGGGTTGGAATGATTTAGCGGGTGTCATAGATTATTCAGCCTGTTGTCGAATCGGGCGGCTTATTTCATGAGCAGTGAGCCAAATTGGTTTTGTGTATGGGAATTTACACCGCTCCAGGTAATTATCCTGCAACCTTTTTTGCCATTTCGCCACCGGACGACTCATGCTTCTATCCATCTGTTCGGATTTTTTCCTTTCCCCACCTGACGAGGAAGAATATCACAGTTGATACTAGTGTGATCTCGATGTAGAGACCGAGATATGCCAGCAGGGTAAATACCGGATCGGCCCCGCCGTCGGAAAGCTGACTCGTAAATGCGTCGAAAAACCAGCCGAAAAGGGGAACCCGATCTGAAAGCAGCGGTTCCGGACCCCCGGCCCAGATATCCGGATTGACGAGAAATGCCACGATAAAGTAGAGTGAAATAACCGCAGATGCGAGCATGACCTGTGCACGCCCCATTCCGCTGAATACTCCATCGAGCAGGGGCGAGGGGGTTACGAGACCCATTGCAGTTATAAGAACGATAAAGAGAAACATGGCGACGGTCAGGGCGACTGGAGCGGGGCCTCCCGGATCACCGAAACCCGCAACGATCGCTGCCATTGCTGCCAGGATTACCCCGAATACGAACGCCGCAGAGAAACGAATCAATCCTGATGATAGCCGGAACAGCCCCCGGTCAAAAAGGACGGCACATCCCCATGAGAAGAATGGCAACAGGAAAACGACGAAAAAACTCAATCTCCAACACCAGGCAATACCAGGTATTTTTTCTGAATCCCGATAATTGCTTCGTATCGTTCTGATACTAAAGACATTGAACCACAATTTTTCCCGGTCATGGATCCGATCGGTGAGCCTGATACTCATTCGAGGGGCCAGACCCCTGCTTTCGATGGAGATCCGAACGGTGGTCGAAGCATGACTTCTCTCTTTGACCCCGGTCCGTTCTTCTCACACGTTACAGAGGGGACGTGGATCTCTCATGGTCTGGACCAGCATCCCCATCTGATCGGTGATATACGAACACGACGACCTTTTCTTCTTCGATCGCTTTCACTCTCTCACTGGCCGGTGACAATAGTCGGAATATATCTGCTAATAGGAGGTTTTGCACCGGATCTTTGTCCATTTCTTCCCCATGCGGCTAAAAGGACTGAAAAACAGCCATTCCCGGCCTCGGGAGACTTTTCGCTCCTCGCATTACTTCACCTTACTCATCTGCTGCGGGACAACTCCGATCGCCTTCACCCTCGATTCACTGGCAGACCCGGGGGGCTGGATACGGGTCTTTCATGCAGTGGCCGGAATAATCATTGGCTGGCACTTCCCCCCGCGCCCGGGTGAGGAGAAAGAGGGAGAACTTCTGGATACGTTCACCTGATTAATGTCCTGAAAATATCCCATTTTTCCCCGGCGGGATCTCAGGAATGACTGTCACGAAGAAAAAAATCATGCTGGTATGACGCGATAGATCCCAGTCATGAGCCACGAGGAGCAGGAGTGTCTCCAGTGCGGCCAGTGCTGTGAGAGGTGGGGCTGGGGCCAGAAAGGGAAACCCGAAGACCTCGTCCCATGGATCGCCGGTAACCGGCACGATATCCTGCAACATGTCTCTATCCGGTTCGCTGACGGGAGACGGGCCAGCGGGACAGGCATCACGCTTGACGACCTGGCCCGCATCTCCCGTATCTCCTACTGGCAGGATGCCGCCGGCAGAAAGATGCGGCGGTGCCCGTTTTTTAAAAGATCCGAAGACGGAAAAGCACTCTGCGGGATCCACGATGTCAAGCCGTGGGTATGCAGGGATTTTACCCCCTGGAACTGGACAAACCACGAGTTCCATGGCAACTGCCCGGCGTGCAGGGAGAAGTCGCCATGAGTCGATCTCCCCCGTTCCCGGCCCCGAAGACCGGCGCCCCGGAGAGATGATCTGATCCCGGATCGATCTCCGGATACCAGGGTCCGGTCGATTGCACCCGGATGGCCGCGGAATCGTTCGGTCCGGGAATGCAGATCATTAATACGTATCCCCCTTTCATGTACCTGTCATGCCAGGCGATAAGCAGATAATCGATGAGATACTGAGTAAGGCGATCGAGTTCGGCGCCGACATGGCAGGATCGGTTCCGGCGGGGCTGCTCGAAGGGTGTCCATCCGCCCGGGCGGCAGGGCCTGCGGGATTCCAGACATTTACAGGCACAATAATCGTTCTTGGTCTGCACCACGACCCGGAAAGGCCGGAGATGGACTGGTGGGAGGAGGGCAGGGCAACTCCCGGTGACAGGATCCTGCAAAATATAGGCAGGGAAATCGGAGGATGGCTAAAATCTGAACACAATATCGATTCATCAGTTATTCCCTACCAGATCTATGACGGCGGCACGTACCTCAAGGATGCAGCAGTGCTCGCAGGACTCGGCCGTATCGGGAGAAACAACCTCGTGATCACCCCGGGTTTCGGACCACGGGTCCGGTTCAGGGCCCTCTGGGTCGATATCGAAACGGATCCGTCACACTGCCCTGCTTTTGCAGATCCCTGTGTTTCATGCAATCACCCGTGCGAGTCAGAGTGTCCCCAGGATGCCCTTAAATCAGGGGTATACTCCCGTGACCGCTGTATGGCCCGCATGGAGAGAGACAGGAATGCACCGGTCCGGGTCGAAGGTACGGATAGCAAAGAGGAAGTGATCGATCATTGCAGGACCTGCGAACTTGTATGCCCTGCAGGCCGGAGATACCCTGATTCACACATCAGATGAATACGAACCTGCCGGCAAGATAACAGGCGTTATTGATGCCACTGGAAAAAATTTTCCATACGACTGTGGTCTTCAACCGCCCCCGAATTCATCAAGCTTTTCCGTTATACCTTCAAGAGACTGCCCGAGCGAGTACATATCCTTCCAGGGATCCTCTTTCTGCCCGAGCCTGCGGAAGATATTCCCGACAGTGTAGCTGGTTGACACAAGCGATCTGTCTGAGAGCTCGTCCCAATCAAGGGGTACCGCGACCGGCGCTCCGGATCTGGCCCGGACGGCATATGGGGGCACCGATGTCTGGCCATAGGCGTTCCGCAGCATATCAAGAAAGAGTCGCCCCTTCCTCTTCTCCTTGCGTATCTCGGCGGTCAGTCTGTCGGGATGGCGCCGCTCGAGGATTCCCGCCATCTTTATCGCAATCTCCCTCACCCGGTCAAACGGGATGACCGGCTTGATGGGGACGATGAGATGGAGGCCGCGGGAGCCGGTTGTCATGACGCAGGGAGAGAGATCTATCTCACCCAGGAAGTCGCGGACAAGAAACGCCACCTCCCTCACGGGCTCAAACCCGGTACCGGGAGGATCGAGGTCTATTACGAGCTTGTCCGGGCAGTCCAGGCTCCCTTCCCGCGAGAGCCAGGCATGGGGGGTGATGCATCCCTGGTCGGCAAGATAGACCAGTGTCGCTGCCGATTCGACGACGACCTGGTCCTGGGAACCGCCTTCGACCAGGTCCACCTCTGCCCGGTGGATCCAATCCGGGAAGTATTTCGGAACCGCTTTCTGGTAGAATCCCTCCTCCCCGATCCCGTCCGGGAACCGCTCCATCGAGACCGGCCGGCCGGCAAGGTGCGGGAGGATGGTTTCGGCGATCCGCCCGTAGTAATCGATCAGGTCCCCCTTGGTGATCCCCGCATCGTCAAAGAGGATCTTGTCGGTGTTGGATACCTCGATATCATGATCGTCCACGTGGATCACCGTCATCCCCGTGGCCTCTCCCTCACGACATCTTCCGCAGGCTTGTCATCCCGGAGACCCAGGTACCGGGGATGGCGAAGCTTCCCGTCCCGTGTCCACTCGGTGAAGGCGACCTCGCAGACCAGTTCAGGGGTGACGAAATGTTCCCCCTTCTCCGGGCGATCCTTGGCTGTAAACGGCGAGGTCTTCCGCTCTCTCGATGAGAGACGGTCGGTGAGGTCCTGTAATGTCTCGTCGTCGAACCCTGTTCCCACCTTACCGGCATAGATGAGGCGATCGTCTTTGTAGTACCCGATCAGCAGGGCGCCGAACCCGATACGGCTCCCTCCTGGTTCCGTGTATCCGCCGATGACAAACTCCTGCCGGTGCACGCACTTGAACTTGAGCCAGTCTGTCGATCGCCCGTGCAGGTAGCGTCCCGTTGCCCGCTTGGCGATTATTCCCTCCCAGCCCTTTCTGCAGGCCTCGCGGTAGTATTCCACACCGTTTTCACTCCGGTGCTCCGTGTAACGCAGGGGATCTTCAAAGGAGATCAGGTTTTTCAGGATATCCTTCCGGGTGAGAAGATCGAGGGAGCAGAGATTGAAGCCGTCAAGGTACATCAGGTCAAAGAGGTAGAGATACACGGAAACTTCGCTCCTCCTGGCCTTTTTCCTCTCCCGGATCTGCATGCGATCCTGCAACCGGGAGAAACTGGTGACTTCCCCTTCAAAAGCCACGATCTCCCCGTCCACGATGAAATTGGCTTCAACTGCCTCGCAAAACGCATCCTCGAGTTCCGGGTAGGTATTGTTGAGCGTTTTTTCGTTCCGGGACATCAACCGGACTGATCCCCCTTCCCGAAAGACAAGGCACCGTTCCCCGTCGAACTTCCGTTCAAAGATCCAATCCCCATCGGAAAATCGCCTGTCTGTAAGGGTGGCGAGCATCGGCTCCATGAAATCAGGCTGATCCTCTGATACCAGTTTTTCCTTCTTCTCGTCTGGTAGACCTTCAAGCAGGGGATGCATAGCAATCATTGTAGCGGGTAGCGGGAAGAGGCAAATGTGTTTTGGTTCCGGACAGGTGACAAGACCGGGAGATGGCCGGCCAAATGAAGCTGTTTGATGAGGAAACGCCAGGGATCTTCGAGTGGAGAGATCAGGGAAACAGGCAATCCGTGCCAGGATACGACCTCCTGAACACCGCCAGGAGCTTGATTTCAAAAACCTATATGTAGTGGCGCGGAGATGGTAGTATTTAGAGGAGATGAAAAATGGCAGAATTATTTAATCCAACCCTTGCGAAAGTGATCGAGGTCATCGGAAGTTCGACCATCAGCTGGGAAGACGCGGCGAACAATGCCGTAAAGCAGGCCGCAGAGACACTCAGGAACATCAAGGGAGTCTGGCTGAAGGAGTGCACAGCGAAGGTCGAGAATGGAAGGATCATCGAATATCGTGCGAACGTAAAAATTTCATTTATCCTGGAGAAGGAGGATTAATCCCTCTCCTGCATTTTTTTCCTGCCACGTGACATCCCGCTGCTCACATGATTTTTCGGACGGTCCTCTCCCACGTGTGTGGCCTGCTTTTTTGAAGCAGACGTAGGGATTAATCCAAAGAACCCTCTTCTTGATCTTCGTTAATTTGCCTTCCCGGCCGTATTTATACGGATTGCTCCCATCCCTGGCCCATGTCGATGAGCGGCCGGATCTCGATGATCTCGAATTTTACTGCGGCATCCATCATGTTTGCCGCCGCTTCACCGGCCACCCGTGCCAACTGGCTCTTGAGCCCGTCCAGGAGCGGTCCCGACGTCGCAAGATCCGTTCGTTTCAGGTAGACACGGACGCCTTTCCAGTCGGTGATCGTCTCACCCGGTTCCATGATGAGGAAGACGGCATACGGGTTCTCCTGGAGGTTCGCAAGAGTCCGGTTCTTCCCAAGGCCCATTACGACGGTCTTCTCGTCGATCATGTGCGGAGAGCCGAAAACGGCGGAATCAACCTTTCCGCCCTTTCCAGCGGTCGAAAGCGTTCCAATCCTTGGTGATTTGTTGAAGTACTCCATCAGTTTCGAAGACATTTTTATAGCCTCCTCTGGTATCTGCCTCTATTCTCAGTCCTCAAGAATGTTTTGCCGGGCAAAGAGTGGAGCAGATCCCTGGGTCCGGCAACTCGCTGGATCGGACGGATATCTGTTATAGATTCAGTGCAGGCAGAATCAGCTGAATGATTCCGGTTCTCTCTTCAGAATACGCCCGTCCCAATGTGAAGGAGGGTTTTATTGCTCTCGCACAATCCTCTATTACGGCCAGGAAGGGTATTCTCCTGCCCGGGAGACCGGGCGTGTATTTGGGAACCTGATCACAGGAACTGGTCCCTTTTCATGTATCACCAGGATTTCCTGCCCCAAAAAGGATCCTGGGATTGGTCAGAATGCCGGGAAAAATAGTGATTGTTCGGGATTTTACGGCTTTCGCGAGACAGCCATGACCAGCACCGCCCCTGCAAGTGCGAAGATGGCAGTAGCCATTGAAAGCGGGGCTTTCGTGGTGGGTGCAGGCGCCTGGTTCAGTGTCGCATACAGGTCGACAGTCTCTCCTTTTCCGGGGTACGAGCTGACAGGCTCGGTAAAGGTCGTATACCCGGCCTTGCTCACCGTGTAGGTCTGGTATGGGGTTCCGGTCGTATAAACCGGTACGGATAGTTCTCCTCCCGAGATATCGCCCTTGTAGTCGTTGTCGAAGTACACGGCGGCGCCGTCAACGTTGCAGTGAACAAGGTACCAGCCCTGGTCGCCCCCGATGACGGCCGGCTGGGTGGGCCCGGCCGGGTTCAGTGTCGCATACAGGTCCCTGCTCTCGCCCTTGGCGGGAACGCCAGGAACGTCGGCACTGTAGGTGGTATACCCGTCCTTGCTCACCGTGTAGGTCTTGTAGGGTGTGCCTGTTGTGTAGACCGGGACGTTGAGTACTCCCCCGGAGATCTCTCCCTTGTAGTCGTCGTCGAAGTACACCGAGGCACCGTCAACGTTACAGTGGACCATGTACCAGCCCTGGTCGCCGCCGATCATCTCCTCTGCAGATACAGGGGCCGCAAACGAGAGGACGACCAGCGCCGCCATTATGGCGGTGATGGACAGTATTCCCAAATTTGATGATTTCCGAATCATAGGTCTCCTTTCGGTGAGGATCGTTTAATACTTTTTTGGAGTGTGTCTTCCTGGAAATGACCCTGAATGAGAACACATGGCTTCAGAATAATCTTTGGCGGGTCTCAAAATACAGTTCCTGTCAGATTCACCAACGCGAGTTGAATCATGCTGACCATAAGAGTCTTAAGACTGCCAGTCCCTGCGTTGCTTTTCAGAACGATAAAGACAGTATTCCTCTCATTTCTTCAGTGCCGACCCCTTCACCGAGAACGACCCGTTATGCAGGTTGATCCATGGGCCCTCCTCCACGCCGACGTGCTGCCCGCACGGGCAGTACACCTGGTCTCCGGCCCTTTCGGTATGGTCGCGGGTTATGCGGGCCTTCCAGCAGTGCAGGAGTTTTCCCTTACCGATCTTCTGGTACCACAAGAACCTCCGGTCGCAGGAGGCACGGGGGATGGAGATCATGGGTCACGATAAGAACGCATTCCTCCCGGATAATCAGGTTCACGCGGGATTCCGGCAGGAAAACCGCATGCAGGACTCTCCTTCATGACTCGCCAAATCCCGGGACGGTCCTCCGTGACGGACAACAGGATTATCCTATTTATTAACCAGAAAACCAAAATATCCGGGTATGGTCACCCAGAGCATCCGGCGCTACCGGGAGATAATCAGGATATTATCAAAATACGGGTTTGGTGCGTTGTTCCTGGAGGATATCTCGCCGGGGCTTGCGAAGATGGAACTTCAGAAACGCCTGCATCCCGAGCTTGACGGGTATTCAAAATACGAACTGATGAGATTTGCCATCGAGGAGCTCGGCCCCGCTTTCGTGAAATTCGGCCAGATCCTGAGCACCAGGAGGGAGATGATCCCCCCGGAGGTGTACGATGAGTTGATCAAGCTCCAGGACAAGGTCGCACCCCTGCCCTACGAGACGATCGAGCCCACCATCGCCAGGTACTGCGGCCCGGTCGAAGATGCGTTCCAGTCCTTCGAGAAGGAGCCGTTTGCCGCGGCATCGGTATCGCAGGTCCACCGGGCGGTCCTGCACGACGGGACAAAAGTGGCCGTGAAGATCCAGAGACCGGGTATACGGCATGTGATCGAGGTGGACCTTCCGATCATGAGGAAGCTTGCCGAGAGGATCGAGAAACTCGAACCAGACCTGGCGGTGTACAACCCGACGAGGCTCGTGGACGAGTTCGTGACCCAGATCTACAAGGAACTGGACTTTGTCCACGACGGCCAGAATGCCGATACATTGAACCGGAACTTCGAGGAGAACCCGAAGGTCAAGGCACCGAAGATCTACTGGGAGTATTCGGGAACCGAACTCCTCACCATGGAGTTCATAGACGGTGTCCGGATCGACAACGTCGCCGCGATACGCGAGATGGGTGTTGACCCATCGTCTATCGCCGAGATTGGGTTCCAGGCATATCTCCAGCAGATATTCATCGACGGTTTCTTCCACTCCGACCCGCACCCGGGTAACCTGATGGTGACCAGGGAGGGACAACTCGTCTTCATCGACTTCGGGATGGTGGGGATGGTACGGCCGGAACGCCGGGACACGTTCATCGAGGTCCTCCTTGCATTCGTGAACGCAGACGTCGACATGCTCCTGGAGTGTTTCGAGACGCTGGGGATAAAGATCGACGAGGAGAAGAAGGAGCAGTTGAAAGACGAACTCTACTACGTGCTCCAGAGTTCACAGTCCTCGGAGCTCGGTCGGATGGACTTTGGAAGCGCGATGAGTTCGGCGCCTGATGTCCTGAATAAGTACCGTGTCAGGGTGCCCCCATCACTCATGCAGGTATTGAAAGTCATCTGGATGATCTTCGACGTCGCAATCCACCTCGACCCGAAGTTCAACTTCAATGCCCGCGTCAGGCCCTACATGACAGAGATCATGAGGGACCGGTATGCCTCGCAGAAGTTTCTCAGGCAGATCCCGAGTGCGATGATGAACCTGACGCAGGGAGTCGTCGCTCTGCCGAAAGCCATCAACAATGTCATCACGAAGGTCAGCAAGGGCCAGTTCCGGTTCGAGATTACGTCAAGGGAGATCTCGGGGCTGTCCACGTCGATCGATGCCTCGACCGACAAGCTCGTGATGGGGCTTGTCATCGCATCGATGGTGATCGGATCTTCCCTTGTCCTCAATGCCCCCATCATATCAAGTTATCCGCCCGTGTACTGGATTGCGACGTTTATCTACGTCTCGGCAATAGCGCTTGCATTCGTCATGCTCTTCAAGATCATGAACCGGAGACCGTGATGGTTGCTCCCCGGGAATAATCTCTCGAAAAAGCACTTTTTCCCGGAATCGGGTACGGTGGCAACCCCCAAACCGATGGCATTCAGGGATTTTTTTTGGTGTCCCGTAACGAACCCAAGCACCTTTTCGAGATGGAAACATCGGGAAAGAAGTGACGCCCGGTTTATTTCAGAACCCTATTCCCGTGCCAGGCTGACGAGACGGTAGCCGAAATATGAGAGGGCCACTCCGATGAGAAGAGCGATGAATCCTGCCAGCTCTTCAACCCAGACAATCATCTGCGGGATATTGAACATGAGGCCGATACCCATCAGGATAAACAGGATTCCGACAAAAAGTGCTCCGAGTCCAAGGTAATCCATCTTTTATCTCCTCTTGTGAGAGAATTGGGGAATTTTCGTATATTATTCTTCTCTTTTGACCCGGTTCAGAGACTGATCCGTCTCTCTTCGGAAAATGGGACAGGATACGATAATTTTGAGCGGCCGATCCTGGCACTGCCGGTGACCCTGAGGTCAATCAATCCCTCACGAATGAAGTCCGATATCGACCCTATCGCCTCGCTGTTCCGTATCCTGACCGGGACCCGGATAGTGCTCTTCCCAGGCGGCATGCTGTGCGTGCCGTAATGTCCGTGTGCGATCGCCCTCTCTTTTTCCGCGGCGATGCCGAGGATATCAAAGTCTATCTCCTCGACGGGTATCGTGACAGGGTTGCCGTTGTCAAGGGCTATCGACACCAGCAGCTCGATCTCGGACAACGAGACGTTCCGGATCGAGACATCCTCCACTTCGATCTTTGGCTTTCCGAATCCAGCCATAACTATCCTGGAACGGTTTGTCCGGGTGCCTGAAAATATCTTCTTTCCTAAATTCCTCCTGCAGGGACCATCTCTCCGGGTCGGTATCAAAAGCCCGGCGCTCAGCTCAGGACAGCACTATCCATCAGACCCTGATTTGCCCTGCAATTGTTGGCCGTCTCTTGTTCATTGTCAGGAATGCCTAATACAGCCTTTTGTGGGGGACAACAGCCCTTATCCCCCCGGTCGGGTTTTCGACGTCCCCGGTATACCGGGGGATCTTTCACCGGTTGGGAGGCACATCAAACACGGATGGGATGAAAATGCCCGGCGTAAACTTAACACCAGGTCCCAATCGATCTAATCCTGTGGGTTCCTGATCCATACATTCATCACAGCAGGGACGAAGGAGAAGATAGGTATGGAAGACGAGATACGCACGATGGCACGGATGATTCTCGATGCCCGCCACGTGGTTGTATTCACCGGGGCAGGAGTGAGCGTGGAGTCAGGAATTCCTGATTTCCGGAGCCCCGGGGGGATCTGGGAACGGTTCGACCCGGACGAGTTCGATTACGGTGCGTTCTGCGCCGATCCGGCGGCCTACTGGAAGAACAGGCTCGAAGGCAGGCATGCCTCTGCCCTGGATATATTCCAGGCGAAGCCGAATCCCGCCCATCTGGCCATTGCCCGGCTCCAGAAGGAGGGGAGGGTAAAGACGGTGATCACCCAGAACATCGACAACCTCCACCAGGATGCAGGGAGCACCGACGTTGTGGAGCTCCATGGAAACGCCAGGTGGGCCCGCTGCCAGGAATGCTGGCAGAGGATTCCATCCCGCGATGCCGATCTGCAGGCAAAGTCCGGGCAGATCCCACCGCTCTGCCATTGCGGGGGCATACTCAAGCCCGACGTGATCTTCTTTGGCGAGATGCTGCCGCAGAGGGCTATCCAGCGGGCAATGGCCGAGGCGATGTACTGCGACATGATGGTCGTGGTCGGCTCGTCCCTCGTGGTCTACCCGGCGGCACAGATCCCCGCCCTTGCAGCAGAACATGCCCCCCTCTGCATCGTCAACCTTCAGCCCACCCCGCTCGACGCTGTCGCAGGCGTGGTCATTCACGGGAAGGCGGGGGAGATCCTGCCGGCAGTGGTCGAGGCAATGGGGGAGATGAGCGGAGACTGAAAACAGGCATATTCCTGTTGCATGCTAGAAACCCGGTTGTTTTTGCTCCAATCGTGGCCTGATTCGGTATTAGAGTATGTACTCCGAACGATTCCGGAACAATCTGCCCCGGGTTTATGCGCGAATAAACGATTTGACAAAGAGACGCCCCTTTCCCCTGTTTGCCACATCTCCGTAGAACTCTGATAATGTAAGCCCCTCTTCGTCGTCCTTCCGTTCACCGACGAACCTGAAGGTCGGGAGCATATCGGTGACCGTGCCATATACCCGGCAGACACCTCCGTTCATGTTCCCACAGACTCTTGATGCGTCTCCATGGACGCAGAATAGGCCATCTCTCATCTCGGCACCGCAGAGATCCCCGACATTGCCATGGATTATCACTGTCCCCCCTGCAAGGGACTCTGCAGTGAAATCACCCGCATTCCCTAAGACCTCTATCGTCCCCCCACGCACACCCCTTTTTTCGCCGCGATACCCGGAGCCGCAATAGTCACCGGCATCACCGTGGCAGACTATCCTGCCGCCGGTCATCTCCCGGCCAAGCCAGGCCTCGGCATTCCCCAGGATCTCGATGCTTCCTCCGCTCATGAAGTTCCCGCAATGCATCCCGATATTGCCCTCAATACGGATCCTGCCCTCGCCCATGTACTCCCCGATTCGCTTGATTCTCCCCGAATCGCCGGAGATAACCAGTTCGACCTCCTTCGCTGTTGTGGCCGCTCCTTCGATTCGTTTGGAAAACACCTCCTCGAGCGGCACTTTCCTGTTTCCCCGCCATACAAAGAGTTCCCTGTCACCGATGAAGTTTCCGGGCACGACCTGGTCGGCCTCGATAGGGATATTCGGGTTTTCCCGTCTTTTTACGTCCAGAAATACCTTCATCATGGAGAAATCCCGGCCCCCTTCTGCTGACCCGTGCTCATTTCTCCTTTCCGGGTGGGTTCCTCTGCCTGGACCGTCATTTTTTGCATCCGCTCCCTGATCGCATCATAGATCCGCTGGAGAACCTCGCTATCGTTCGGCTGGGTCGGCTCCATCACCTTCTTGACCCAGAGGGGCACGGCATCCATCCTGTACGCCGTTCCCTCGGCGTCAACACCTGTTTCGGCCACCGGAATATGTATGGTCGCAACGGCGGTGCTCATTATCGGGAACGGGTCGATGACGATCGTTGGGATGGTCGCGAGGTGCTCGTTGCATACCCTGGGGAAATGAGCGCCGGGGTCACTTCCGATGATGACGCAGGCGTCAACCTCCTTGCGGGCGAGCATGTCGATCGCCGAGGTCTCTCCCGGGTTGAAGTACGCGACACCATGGGCAAAATCGACTGCATAGGGATAGCCTGTCATGTAGGTGAAGGTCTGGTTTGTGCCGTAGACATTCCAGTGCCCCCTCATGGGTGTGAGCGTATACTTCGTGTGCCGGTTGAGTTCGTCCACGAGTTCTATGGCGTTTCTCACGTTCTTGTACTTCCCCTTTGACTGGGTAAGGCCAATTCCGGTAAAGAATGCCCCGAACTTCGCGCCAAGCAGGATCTTCGAGATCCTGATCAGTTCCTCTTTGGACACCCCGGCCACTTTTTCCGGTACCACATCGTCTTTCCCCCGAATTATCGCCCGGAGAGCTGAGAAAACCGCGTAATCCCCTCCCGGTTTTATCCGGACAAACTCGTCGGCGATTTTTGCGGTATCCGATCTCCTGACATCAAAAACGATTACGGTCCTGTCCATGAAGGAGTTGTCAAGAAAATAGCCGTCCGTATAGGTGGAATACCTGCTCATGTGCCTGGGATGAGCGGCAATCGGGTTGGAACCCCAGTACACGATGACGTCCGCCCGGTTCTTCACCTGCCCGAGTGTGCATCCGGGGTGGCCGACCTCCTGGATCGCCATGATCGACGGGCCGTGGCACTCGGACGAGCAGTTGTCGATGACCCCGCCGATCAGTTCGGCTATCGAGACACCGATACACTGGGCTTCACCATAGGTTCCACTCCAGCCAAAAAGAAGCGGACGTTCCGCATCCACGAGAGCGTCGGCGGTGTAGTCTATAGCCTCTTCGTAGCTGACCTTCTTCCACCTGCCCTCCACCTTTCTGATCGGGGAGATGAGCCTGTTTTTCGCGAGGAACTTTGCACATCCCAGGGAACAGCCGTTCTCGCATGCCACGATGCGGTTGTCCCGGATGGAGAGCTCGATATCGTCACAGAGGCACCCGCAGAGAGGACAGACCACGTCGGAGATCTTCGTATCCCCGACTGTTGAGAGGGTGGGGCATCCCCCGGACGGACGGTCGTATCTCAGGCCTCCTTCCGCTTCAAGGAGATCCCAGGCCGATACCGGTTCCCGATCCGTTGATCTCACCTCTACCTCGAGGGTCTTGAAGTCCGGAGCACCGGTTGAATGGGTATTTGGTGGGAGAATGAAGTTTGCATAGGGTCCACATGGAAGGAATATCTCGCCGGGGACGAGATCTTCGGTGGCAACGGTCCTGAATACGGTGATACCGGCGCCTGTCTCTATCTCGACACTATCGCCACCATCTATCCCGAGTTTGAGCAAGTCGAGGGGGTGGATAAAACAGATGGATGTCTGAGCCGAGTATTCAGGGGTTTCCTTGTAGTAGAGCTGTTCGCCCTGCATGTACGTCCGCCCGCTGTTCATCATCATTCTCATTGATCTCACCTCAGGAGGGACCCGACACTGCGGGCCAGACAAATCCGTCAGAATGCACATACCGGAATGACCGGTGACGTGTATAGACACAGGATTGACATGCTGTTAGCATAGAGAACCACTATCCTCCCGGAGTGCATTCTGCACCATGAATGGCCTTATCATTCTTTTTCGGGGTCTCTTCATGGATCGAGAATTACATCTAACATATAATATGTTTAACTATTGGGGCGAATCAATAACTTTTGTTAAATTTTTTCCGTTTCAGACCGGCTGGATTCACACGGCGATCAGACATTTTCGTCATCGGATTCGAATAAGGGGTCTTGTCACTGTGAAAACTGGCTGTATGCAGGTCATTCCGGCTGTAAATAACACATCTACGGTCAATGCTGAGAATAAACACAGGCAAGAGCCACAAACCAGCACCACGAGATGAATCGTGGCAAACACTTCATTCGCTTCATCCCTCCAGCCTTTATTCCATGCAATTCTCCCATCTATCTGCCCAGAAATCCGGTGCAATTGCACCATTTTTTTATTGAGGTGCTTGAGTCTGTGTGAATATGCACCTGACCATATAGTGCTTTTTAGAAGGGTTTAATATCAAAAGGTTCGATAAAGTACTATTAGGAGAGAGACCGTGAGAGGACCGTTGAAGTTCGACGAAAGAAGGCGGGGTGCGAGGGGGAGGGGCCTGATCCAGCTCTTCATCCTTCATTCACTTCATAAAGAGCCGAAATCCGGGTATGGCCTGATAAAGGAGATAACTGAAAAGACCGGCGGTGCCTGGGTTCCGAGCAAGGGGACCCTCTACCCCATGCTCAAAAAGATGGAAGAGGAAGGCCTGATCATCGTATCAGATACCGGAAAACGGTCCAAGAATATCTTCAGCCTGACAGCGGAGGGGGAAGAGACGCTCGACGAGATCGTGAGAACCAGGAAGGAAGAGAAGGAGAAGATGTATGTATTCAGGAACCTGCTCCTCGAGATCTTCGGGGATGAACCGGAATCCGTGAAGGCCGACCTTCGGGAGATCCGGTTTCTGACAGAGGAATTACCGGTGGATAAGCAGGCCGAGGCGCGGTCGCTGATACGGTCCTGCCTGGAAAAGATACGGGAGCTCGGATCCTGATGAAGGCGGTAACGGTAGTCGACCTGACCAAGAAGTTCGGCGATTTCATTGCCGTCGACAGCGTCTCGTTCGATATCGAACAGGGGGAGATATTCGGCCTGCTGGGGCCGAACGGTGCGGGAAAGACGACGACGATATCGATGCTTGCAACGATCCTTTCCCCTGATTCGGGAAAGGCTGTGGTTGCAGGGCATGATATCCAGAAAGACCAGCCGGGCGTCAGAGAGTCGATCGGAATAGTATTCCAGGACCAGAGCCTCGACGAGGAGCTGACCGGGTGGGAGAACATGGACTTTCACGGCAGGCTCTACCGGATACCAAAAAAGATCCGGCTTGAGAGGATGGAGGAACTGCTCGATCTCGTGGGACTGACCGGGCGCAAGGACGACTTTGTCAAGACGTATTCGGGCGGGATGAGGAGGAGGCTCGAGATCGCCCGGGGGCTCCTTCACCGGCCGAAGGTGCTCTTCCTTGACGAGCCGACACTCGGGCTCGATCCCCAGACACGGAATTACCTCTGGGACTACATCGAGAGACTGAGCAACGAGATGAACATCTCGGTAATTCTCACGACACACTACATGGACGAGGCGGACAGGCTCTGCGACCGGATCGGAATAATCGACAGGGGCAGAATTATCGCGATGGACACACCGGAAAACCTGAAAGAGATGATGGGCGGTGATGTCATAACCGTCAGGTCGCCGGACTACCACGGACATATTGCAGACCTCGAACTCTCCTGGATCGAGAAGGTGGAGAGCTATGACGGCTTCTTCTCAATCGCCCTGCATGGCGCCGAAGAGCATCTCTCTGAACTGATCAGGATACTGGTGGAAAGACAGGTCACGATCTCCTCGGTCTCGGTCCATAAACCCACCCTGGAGGACGTCTTCCTGCATTACACGGGAAGGAGGATCCGCGACAGCGGGAACGGTGCAAAGGAACAGATGCGCATGGCATACAGGGCAAGGAGGCACCATTAATGGACGTCATCCATACCATCTGGCTGCGGAATGTCAAGCGGTACCTCCGGTCACGGAGCCGGATAGTCGGCAGCCTCGGGATGCCGCTATTCTTCCTGATAATCCTTGGGTTCGGGTTGAACTCGGTGGTGACCATCCCAAGCGTCAGTGAAAATTACGTCGAGTTCCTGGTACCGGGGATCGTGTCCATGAGCGTGCTCTTCACGTCGATCTTTTCCGGGGTGCAGATCATCTGGGACAAGCAGTTCGGATTTTTGAAGGAGACGCTGGTTGCGCCGGTCTCACGGATCGAGATCATGCTCGGGCAGACGTTTGGAGGGGCGACAACCGCAATCATCCAGGGGACGATCATCCTTGTCCTCTCCCTCTTCGTTGGATTGAATGTACCGGGAATCGGCGGATTTCTGATTGCCTTTGGGTTCATGGCGCTCGTCGGGGTCGGGTTTACATCGCTTGGAATCGCGATTGCCTCGAGGATGGAGGACATGAACGGGTTCCAGCTCATCATGAGTTTCCTGATCTTTCCCATATTCGGCCTCTCGGGCGCGATGTTTCCCATCGAGAGCCTCCCGCCCATGTTCAGGTCCCTGACCCTCGCCGATCCACTCACCTACGGTGTCGAGGGGATACGCTTCGGTCTCTGCGGCGTATCCCAGGTCCACCCGCTCACCTGCTTCCTGGTCCTCTTCGCGTTTTCTACCGTGATGATCCTCATCGGAGCGTTCCTCTTCCGGAAGGTGAAGATGTGAGGGTCTTTCCAAATTTCCCGGGACAGGCCTGGAAGCGGTCTTTTTGCGGTTTGGAAGAGCCCGAACAGACCGTACCTGTCTTGATCTCTGCATGCATTTGAAATCGGCGTGGCAGGTCGTCACCCGCCTCGAATGATCCACCCTGCCCCTCCTTACCGCCGCGGGGATATCTGCTCCCGCACAGGGATTTGCGGGCATTATAACAGAGTGTTCCGGGTCGGTGCATGGGGTGTGCGCTCATAGAGAAGGTACAGGTTCCATCGCCAGTAGACCTCTCTGTGGTGCGTTATGGTTGATAGGAGATTTAAGGCTTTAATTTTAAATTTTAAGTCAGATAATTCGTGCGCTCCATTGGAAAAGAAGGGGTATAAAAAGGTTTATTGTTAGCTTATTTTGAATGATTGTCAACTATATCCGAATCAATAGATCCGCAAAAGATCTGGCAGGGGTGTCCTCGCATGATACCCAGCCACACACCCCCGCATATTCACGCCGACAGCAATTCAGTCAGATATATTCCCGAGCCAAGCCACCAGGTATCATCCACGGGACGGACATACGAGAGTTTCTGCTCGTTATCTCTGGTGACCGGGTTTTTGATGCTGTAGACCACGAACCCCCCTCCACTGCGGGCGATATCGATTGAGGCGTCAGCACTCCTGACCCCATATGCCCGTACGACGCCGAGATCGCTCTCGCCGACTCTCCCGGGATCGACACGGTAGGCAAGCAGGGTGCCGTTATAGTCCAGGGCAAAGATATAATGCCCAGTTTCCGAGAACCGGTTACTGCCGCTGCTGAATGCAGAGAGTGCCGCAGACTTCCCGCTGGCATGGGCGTAGTCGACCGCATCGTCGACGAGCCCGACCAGTTCATCGATCTTTTCATGGATCCTGCCATTCTCCATGTCGGAGAAGTAGAGGCCGGAGCCTATCCACCACCTGTCATTGACAGGGGTCACGTACCCGAGCTTGAGGTGATACGCCGATGTCGCAGACTCGTTTATCTCCTGTCCCGGAACAGGCGTCGGGTACATATAGAGTATGTAGCCACCACCGTCAGCTGCCATATCTCTCCCCAGCCGTATGACTTCCAGCCCATTCACCGATGTCCAGTGTATCCTGTTTGTGCCGACCAGTTCCCTCTCGTAGGGGTGGGCCAGAAGCGTTCCCTCGTAATCGTAGGCATAGATATACCAGTCGCCGCTGATAAGCGGGCTTTGAGGGTCATTAAAGACTGCGCAGGCTGTTGCAGGTTCAACTTCACGGGCATACTGAGCCGCTGACACGACGTACGTCCGGAGACCCTCCGCAGTCACCTGCGGTGGAGACACCGGTTCGTTGGACACACACCCCGCACAGAATACGAGCAGGATACAGGCAATAATTACGGTAGCACCAATCCTCATGGTGCGGTTTTTTCTGTACACTCCTATATGAAGGCTCCGGATAACATCCGGAACTGGTCAGACTGAAAATAACCCTTTGTCTAAAAAAAACGAAAATCGGGCCTCGCTTTCATCATCCAATCGCGAAGAAGCCGTTTTTTATAAAAAAGTGGTCTACTATTTTCGGATATCTTTTAAAAACACATTTATTCACATACGAAAATGATTCATCATCGTGAATCTCCAGGGACGAGTGATCATAATCTTTCTCGTGATAGCTCTCCTGGTTCTGGCAGTGATAGGTGGGGTTCTTCCCTCGACCCTGCACAAGCAGAACCTCGACACGGTTGCAGAGAACTCCATGGACCAGCTCAGGCATATCGACCTGGCCATATGCACCCTTATACGAAGTGTCAGCTACGATGTCCAGGAACTCTCCATCAATGAAAACGTCGGGGACCCGGATGATGGCGGTTTTACAAACTTCCTGAATGCCTCTGAAGATACATTCGAATATTCAATCGGGTCCCGTGAACAGGAGATCATCGACATATTCAGGGATTACCAGTCGACGCACCCGTATGTCAATTCGGTCTACATGGGGAGGGAGAATGGTGCATTTGTCCGGGCTTATCCACGAGCCCGGCCTTCGCAGTATGACCCGAGGGATCGCCCATGGTATATCCTTGCCGCCAGCCATCCCGGGCAGGTGAGCATGACCGAACCCTATAGATCGGTCACGACCCCGGACGTAAATATCGGTCTCGCAACCCCCCTCCTTCATGAAAACGGGACCCTGTACGGCGTCGTCGGCGCCGACATCACGCTGGTCAACCTGACTGATTACATCTCCGACTTCGATATGGCTCATAGAGGTGAGATGATCCTCACCGACCGGTCAGGTATAATCCTCGCTGCACGGGATTCCTCGTTTCTCTTCGGCAATGTCAGTGAAATCCTGGAGGAGCAGACGACAACATTTCTTTGTTCGCCTGATGGTGTCCTTGTACTCGATTCGTCATACCTGGTATACACAACCTCGCCGGAACTTGGCTGGAAGATCGGTTCTTTCGTCCCGTTCGAAAGCATCGAAGAAGAGATCAATGAATCGATAACAGGAATACTCCTGTTCGTCTTCCTGGCACTCATTCTGCTCTCTGCAATAACGCTCGTGGCTCTCCATTACACAGTGATACGACCTCTCAGAAATCTGACGGATGTGAGTGAAAAGATCGCGAGAACCGGAGAACTGGACCAGGAGATACAGACAGGGGGGGCTGGAGAGATCGGAATCCTCGCCGGTTCGTTCAAGGCGATGGTCGAGAAGATTCATACCGAAGAGAAAGAGCGAAAGAAAGCAATCAGGGAACTGGAAGAATACCGCGACCACCTGGAAGATATCGTCACTGAACGCACCCGCGAACTGGAACAGGCAAAAGAGGCCGCCGAATCTGCAGACCGGCTCAAATCCGTATTTCTTGCCACGATGTCCCACGAGCTCCGCACACCCCTCAACTCGATCATAGGATTTACCGGCATCCTCCTCCAGGAACTTGCCGGGCCCCTGAACGAAGAGCAGAAAAAACAGCTTGGCATGGTGGCAGAGAGCGCCGATCACCTGCTCGCCCTGATAAATGACGTGCTGGATATCTCCAAGATCGAAGCGGGACAGCTCCAGATCGGAGTCGAGACCTTCGAGATCAGGCCACTGCTCGAAAAAGTGATCCGGACGGTCAGGCCCATGGCGGAAGCAAAGGATCTTGACCTTAAACTGGAGGTTTCACCCGATGTGGACTGTGTCAGGGCTGACAGCCGCAGGGTGGAACAGGTCCTTCTCAACCTGCTCTCCAACGCCGTCAAGTTCACGGAGAAAGGGTATATAATGACAGAATGCTCACAAGAGGGCGATTCAGTCCTGGTCCGTGTAAAGGATACAGGAATAGGGATTGCAAAGGAAGACCAGGAAAAACTCTTCAAGCCGTTTACCCAGATCGAGACCGGGCTTACCCGGCAGTACGAGGGGACGGGGCTTGGCCTCTCCATCTCAAAGAAACTTGTCGATCTCATGGGAGGAACGATCACGGTTGAGAGTGAACCCGGAACGGGCAGCACATTCAGTTTCACGATCCCGGCTGGACGGAGTGAAGAATGAACCGAAAAATACTCTATATCGAAGACAATGACCAGAATTACTACCTGGTCGAGTTTATCCTGCGTGCGAAAGGGTATACGGTGATCCGGGCACGGGACGGGAAGGAGGGGATCGCACTTGCAGTACAGGAGAAGCCCGATATCATACTTCTCGACATACAGCTGCCGGTGATGGACGGCTACCAGACTGCAGGCGAACTGATACGCAGGCCAGAAGTCTGCAAAACACCCATTATCGCACTCACCTCATATGCAATGCCGGAAGACCGAAAGAAAGCGATTGATGCAGGGTGTACGGGATATATCGAAAAACCCATAAATCCGAACACATTCGGCAAAGAGATCGAAAATTTCATGCAGGAGAGAGAATAGAGCATGCCCCGAATACTGATCGTCGACGATAACCAGAAGAACCTGTACCTGCTCGAGGCCATCCTGAAAGGGAACGGCTACGAAGTGATAGCGGCCACAAATGGCGCCGAAGCACTTGCTGCAGCAAAGGATGACCCCCCCGACGCTGTCATCACCGATATCCTGATGCCGGTGATGGACGGTTTTGAGCTGTGCCGGCGATGGAAGGCGGACGAGCAGCTGAACGGCATCCCTGTGATCTTTTACACGGCAACCTACACCGATCAAAAAGACCAGGAGTTCGCCCAAAAGATCGGGGTCGATCGGTTTATCATAAAACCGCAGAAACCAGAGGTTCTTGCCAGTGAGATAAAAAGAATCCTTGATGAGAGACAGGAGAAAGGTACCGTTCAAACGTCCTGGCCACGTATCGATGAGCGGGAAGCCCTGCAGGAATATAGCGAGGTTCTGTTCCACAAACTCGAGCAGAAAGTCATGCAGCTGGAAAAGGAGATTGACGAGCGGAAGGCCATGGAAGAAGAACGCGAGGCACTGATACGTGAACTTGAACGGAAAAACGGGGAGCTCGAGCGTTTCACATACACCGTGTCACACGACCTCAAGAGTCCGCTCATAACAATCCAGGGATTTGCCGGTCTGTTGGAAGAGGATGCGAAGAGTGGGGATCCCTCCCGGATTAAGCAGGATATTGAACGCATCATCTCTGCCGCCGATCGCATGCAGGAACTCTTGGAAGACCTTCTTGCGCTCTCGCGTATAGGACGGGTCGCCAATCCCCCGCAGGATGTGTCTCTTGAGACCATTGTCAGGGAAGCGATAGACTTTCTTGTGATCCCGGTTATCGAGAGAAAGGCAACTCTCGAGATTGATCCAGGTCTCCCGGGGGTCCATGTCGATCCGGACCGCATCAGGGAGGTATACGTCAACCTCATCGAGAATGCCATCAAGTTCACGAGACCGCCGGATCACCCAAAGATACGGATAGGGAAGCGGGAGGACAACGGAGAGACGGTCTTTTTTGTCCAGGACCAGGGAATGGGTATCGATCCCCAATACAGCTCAAAGATATTCAGGCTGTTTGAGAAACTGGATGGGCAATCCGGTGGAACTGGAATTGGTCTTTCTCTCGTTGAACGGATCATCACCTGCCATGGAGGGAGAGTCTGGGTAGAATCAGAGGGTCCCGGGAAAGGAACCTCCATCTGTTTTACATTGCCGCACGCTTCGGGGGGAGGGATTGATAAAGAACAATAGGAGGGAAAGGGAAGGCTTTCCCTTGCAGGAACTCTATGGAAAAAATCCCGGCATATTTTGCTGATCGAAGACAACGGGGCCGGGGCTGGTTTGATAAGAAGAGGGCTGCGTGAGACCATCCCCGGCAATTCCACACCGGTTCATGACCCGGGTTTTGTAATTCTGTATACGTCGCCGTTCCCTGGTCATTCCCACAACCCGGGCCGGGCGGGAGATGATTATATACTCATCCCCAGATCGGATCGTCACCGAAACGTCTCTTCCAGTACTGTGCGGGTGTCTGCTCCAGGTTCGCTTCAAGATCGTCTATCAGGAACGAGAACGGGTAGTTCATGCAGTAGGTGCAGAGGCAGTCGTAGGCGGCCTTCAGGCGTATCGTCATCTCGTGTGCCTCTTTTGGGTCATGCTCCGAAACGTCGGGATGCCATTTCTTTATCTGCTCGTAATACCTGTGCTGAATCTCGCACAGGCTGGCCTTCCCCGAGATCCCGATCAGTTCCGCCGCATCCCGGAGCGTTTCGGCAGTGATCTCTTCCATCAACTACTATTCATGCCTTCCTGCGATAATGGTTCTCCCTTTGTGCGTGGCAGAAGATATCGCAATAAAATCGAAAACAGCCTGATTTCCACCTGCAGGTCTGCGAAAATTGGCCGGTTTTTTGTTCACCCGCTGTATAACCAATCTGGATTTCGTCTTGTTCGGAGTTCACTGACCATGCAGCCCGGGGAGAGAAAACTTTTTTGATAAAACAGAATAGTATGCGGAATTGCCAGGGACTCCTGACAGGCTACGTCATACACTTCGTCCGCCTGTTAAAAACTGTGATTCAGACACCTGTTGGAGCCCGCCATTTGCCGGGCGGTACATGTATCTCAAACCTGGCACCCTCGCCAGTCTCTCCCGTCTCCTCGATGGTGATGCCGGTGATCGAGAGAATCTCCCGAATCATGAAGAGGCCGAGACCGGTATTTTTTCCATACCCCCGTTCGAAGATCCTGCCCTTGTCGGCAGGATCGATCCCCGTCCCGTCGTCTTTCCAGGTGAGCAGGAATTCATCGCCGAGAACCTCTCCGTCCACCTCCACCATGCTGACGTTTTTGCCACCGTGCCGGATGGTGTTGTCAAGGAGATTGTCAAAGACCTTTCCAAGCATCGGGTCTGCGAGTATCTCCACGTCAAGGCCCGAGATCTGGATCCGTATCCGGTCGGGAGCACCCGGACTGGTGACAAGGGTCTCGATCCTCTGCCAGACCGGCTCGTTTGTCCCGAGTATCTCATACGTGCTGGTAAACCTGATCTGATGCTGGATCTTCTCCAATGTCTGGCGGATCCGCTCCATGTACGTCTCCTTTTCAGATTCGGAAGATCCGTCCATGAGATCGAGGTAGCCAACGGCTATCGCGACACTGTTGAGGATATCGTGGCGCGTAATACCTGTAAGCAGTTTTAACTGCCGGTTCGCCTTCCGGAGCGCATCCTCGGTCCGCTTCCGTTCCTCGACCTCGTGGAGAGCCCGGTTTTTCATCTCACGGAAACCATGCACCTGCGAGACCAGTTCAGTGACATCGTCGATGACAAAAAGGGCGAATCGCTCTTCGTTCTCCCGGAAGAAATGGACCGATGTCCTCTGGTAACGCTGTCCTCCCTGCTGCAGGGGTGCATAGATGAAATGGGGATGAAACTGCGTGGAGAACAATGCAGCCGGCCCTCCATCGATCACCTGCTGGATACGGATTCCGTAACGCCTGTCCTTCAGGTGCGGGAACCGCTCCCGGAGGTCATGGCCGACGATCTCTTTTTTGGAGATCCCTGTCCATTCCGCAACAGTCCTGTTCCAGCAGGCGACGGTGTAATCCGGCCTGATACAGATTATTCCGGCTGGCAGTATGTCAAAATACTCGCATTTTGAAGGGGTAGAGTGCTGCTTCATCGTATATTGACCGTCGTCTCGTGTAACCTTTCGAGCAGCGTATCGAGAGCGCCGATCTCGAATATCATGAGAATATTGCCTATGATGTCCAGGTCTTCGAGGATAAACTTTGATATGGCGAGGATGACCCACTGGTATGAGCCTGCTCTCCCTGTGTCCAGTATCTGCGTGATGTCACCTTCGAGGTAGGTCGGCATGCTGTACGTGAGGTGCTCATTCAGTACATTCATGATCGATCCCATGACCGCGTTGTTCACGATGTTTCCCACCTCGTTCAGGGTCTCGACCCGGAGTGCATCGAGTTCAGGCTCATCGATCTCTTCACCGGTGAGCGTGGTGATGAGAAGGGCGGCGCTTTCAGGGGGAAAGATCAGCATGCTGATTCCGGAGAAAGCTCCGCTGAACCGGAGCGTGACCGCAGATAGACGATCACTCTCGAGCAGGCAGGTGTCATGGAGGAGATCTGAAAACTCGACGAAATGGACCTCGGGGACGTTGAGCCTGATGTGCGTCCCTGTCATCTCGTTCAGTAACCCTGCAGCGCGGCCAACCCCGATGTTGATCAGTTCGCGAATTGCATCGCTGGAATCTTCATCTATCTTCATGGACCTTTGGTGCTCCCAATAGCCTGACTCAATACCGGTAGCAGGGTCTCCTTTGCTACCGGCTTGTTGAGGACAGTAAACGCTCCCATATCCAGGCATCTCTTCCGTGTCGTATTCTGGATATCGGACGTGAGGATAATGACGGGTAGATTCACGTTATTTTGCCGGATTTTTTCAAGGAAGCCGAAGCCGTCAATTTCGGGCATCAGGAGATCACAGATAACCAGGTCCGGCGACTCATCCAGTGCCAGGTCGAACCCGGAATTTCCATTCTCAGCAGTGATGACCGAAAAATCCTCGCTTTCCAGAAGTGCGGAGATAATCTTCCTTTGAAACTTCGAATCGTCGATTACCAGAATTTTTGGCATGCAAATCTCCCTGGAGGGCAAATTATTCACTAATGTTTTGTGTATGAATATAAAACTTGATTCTTTTCCCATTCCCCCCGATTCCCACGATCCACAGACCGGTCGTCCTTCCGGATCATGACAATTCCGGCCGCTTTCGGAATCAGGGCGATTGATACTGGATACATACCATACATTCCACCCCTCCCGATACCGTTCTCGCACCAATCCGATACACGATTTCCGCCCTGTCCAGGACGAGCGGACCAAAAGACAAAGAAGCATCCGCTCCACCATAGTACCTGATGAGTGTCATCCCGTCTCTTGAGACTCCGCTTGGACCATTCATGCTGAAAAATCCGTTCCTGCTCTCTTCCGGGCCGCCAACTGCATCTTCCGAACAGATAGGGCGGGCCTTCCGGTCAGGGTGGGCAGGTGCCGTGATCAAGACCATCAGGCCGGACGGCATGGTGATCGAAGACCTCTCCCCCCGCTTTGCCGCGTTAAAGGACCGGAACGGGGCGATGTATGGCTTTGAAAACATCGAACTCCTGAGTAAGAGATCCGTCTCGTACTGGACGACAGAGATCGCAGAAATAAAACGGAACTTCCCGGAACACCTCCTGGTCGGAAGCATCATGGCGGCACCTGACCCGGACGAATGGAGAGATCTCGCCGGAGAGGTCGCATCCGCCGGCGCCGATGCCCTCGAGATGAACGTCTCCTGCCCGCACGGTATGCCGGAACAGGGCGCAGGTGCTGCGATCGGGCAGAACCCGCAGATGGTCCGCGATCTCGCCCGGGCGGTCTGCGGGTCCGTGGACATCCCGGTGATTGTGAAACTCACACCGAACGTGACTGATATCGTCCCCGTGGCGAAGGCGGCTCAGGCGGGCGGCGCAGACATGATCTCGGCGATCAACACGATCCAGTGCCTCTCCGGGATCGACATCGACTCATTTGAACCGCTCCCGACGGTCGCCGGATATTCAACGTATGGGGGATATTCCGGACCTGCCACGAAACCGGTGGGTCTGCGGATCGTCTCGCAGATCGCATCCGCCGTCGACCTCCCGGTCATCGGGATCGGCGGCGTCGCAGGCTTTGAAGACGCGGTCGAATATATCCTCGCGGGGGCCTCTGCAGTCCAGGTCTGCACCGCGGTGATGTGGCACGGTGCGGGTATCGTCAGGGAGATGGAGTCGGGGCTCCGTGAATACCTGGCCCGGAAGGAGATGTCATCCCCAGGTTCCCTTCGCGGCCTCGCACTCGGGAAACTGAAAGCCCACCAGGAGCTCGACCGCACCAGGAGGGTTCAGCCGTCGCTCGTCTCCCCTTCTGCCTGCACGTCGTGCGGCCGCTGCGTTGTCGCATGCCGGGACGGCGGGTACCATGCCCTCTCCCTTCAAAAAGGCGGGCTCGTTATCGATGCGTCACGCTGCGACGGCTGTTCCCTCTGTGCCCATGTCTGCCCCGAAGGAGCTATCACCATGGAACAAAGAACTGGCTGATGCGACACACGCAGGAGACTTTTTCTTTTGAACGAGAAGTCTGCCGCCTCTATAATACAGTGATGAAGTTAATGCTGACGCCTCCGCGGAGGAAGGACGGCGAGTGGCAGGGGAAGAGACGACCACCCTCCCGAACCTGCCTGCCGCCTCTATAATACAGTGATGAAGTTACTGCTGACGCCTCCGGGGAGGAAGGACTTAGAGTGGCAGGGGCAGAGATGACCACCCTCCCAAACCTGCCCGCCGG
>Ga0334884_1001434_pt1 | contig 35383 bp, 33 predicted proteins | sample GraSluR1_MG_7_FD_207215 | JGI IMG/M metagenome (GOLD analysis project Ga0334884, IMG submission 207215) | Sludge microbial communities from methane-producing bioreactor in Wageningen University, Netherlands - Granular Sludge_12_05 R1 | ecosystem: Engineered > Bioreactor > Anaerobic >... | reverse complement strand
ACGTCCGTCCGACTCCTCCTCGGGAAGGCTGGCCCGGTTGTGATATGATATCGCCCTGAGGATCAGCTCCCGCTCTCCGGGATCGATCCCGTCGAGGACCCCCTCTTCTCTGAGGACTTCGACGGAGAGGGCGGCGTGGTCGCAGGACCGCCGGTCGGAGAAGGTTTTGTATCGAGAGTACTGGGGGAAGCGGCCTACGTCGTGGAGGAGGGCGGCGGCCTCGGCGAGGCGGAGGTCCTCCCCGGGAAGGGCGAGGGATAGGCCGATATCGCGGATCTCACCGCGGACCCGGGCGGTGTGATCCTCCTTGAGGATTATGTTTCTGTCGGCGTCGAAGTCGCCGGTCTTGAAGGTCTCGACGTATCCGGAGAACCAGGAGAAGAGCCCTTCCAGGACCTCTATATCCATGGAGACCGACTCCGGATCCCCGTCCCTGAGATCTCCTCACCCTCCGAAGGGGACGATGTAGACGCCGTCATCCCTCTTCTGCCCCTTCACCAGCTCACAATGCCTCAGGATCGCGAACTGATTATCTAGCTCCTCATGAGGGAGATCGAACTCCTTTGCGATCTCCTCCCTCGTCGCCCCGCCTGCCGAGACTATGAAGTCGTAGATCTCCTTCTGAACGGCGGTCAGCCCCTCGGCGCCGGCGAGCCCCGCCCTCTCCCGGAGTATCTTCTTGGACCTGACCGCCCAGGGGTCGCAGACCTTGATCCTTGAGTGGGAGGTGATGTAGCAGTTCTCGCAGATCAGGCTGCCGCCCTCATCGATCAGGTCGTCCTCGGGATATTCCCGGCCGCACCGTTCACAGTTCATGAGGTTTGCCTCCTCTTCGACCATCTTCATCCGCCTCTTCTTCGCGATCCCCGAGATCTATCTCGAATCTTCATCTTCCGCAAGCCCCTTCAATATCGCCTCGTAACGCTCCCTGATCCTCTCTATAATGTCCATCTCATAGGGCTGGTGGGTCGGGACCTGGATCTCGGCCTCGATCCCGGCGTAGTCAGGGGCGGCGGAGACGCCGCCCTTATCGACGCTGATACCGAGGTCGAGGGCGATCTCCTCGATCATCGGCGAGAGGGGTTTGATCGGCTTTGCGCCCCCGGCCCTCTCCCTGTAGCCCGCCAGGAGGGAGTCGATCTCCTCGAGGAGGGATCCGGTCTTGGCAGGGTCTGCACCTGTGGCCTTCTCCGCGATCAGGTCGATGCTCTCCTTCAGCTTTGTGAAGGTGCCGACCCCCGCCTCGATCACCTCCCCCGAATAGTGCTCCCTCGCCCTCTCGGCGTAGCCGGGGGCCATCACCAGGAGGTCGAGCCTCTTCATCTTCTGGATGTCGTTCTTGTAGGGTTTGTAGGGGTTGACGACAGAAAAGTCAAGCCCCATCCTCTCAGCGAGGCTCCTGTACATGGGGGTGACAGCGAGCCTCTTTCTATCCTTCATCGCCCTCCTGACGAAGTCGGGGTCGTCGAAGTCGAGGCCGAAGTACTCGGCGAAGCTCCTGGTGGTGGTGAGGATCTTCGTCCTCCCCTCCTTCTCCGCCCTGATCAGGCCCCGGTCCTCCAGCTCCTTGACGTGGCCGTAGCTCTTGTTCCCCCTCATCCGGGCCAGCTCGCTCTGGGAGAGGGGCTGATGGCTGGCTATGATGGCGAGGGTCCGCAGGAGGGGCGCCTCCAGCTCCTTTGGGCCGACCTTCTTCACCCTCTCGGCGACGGAGGAGCGGACCTGCATGACGTACCTCCCTTCAAACCCCCGGACCTCGATCCCGCCCCCCCTCCCGGAGTAGTCCCGGACGAGGTCGTCGGCGAGACCCCTCACCGCCCTCGCCGGAAGGTCCGTCGCCTCGGCGATCTCGGCGGCGGTGAGGGGGCGGCCTGCGGCGAAGAGCGCCGCCTCCACCACCGCCATCGGGTCCGGGTCGCGCCGCTCCTCCGCGGTCAGGTCAGGCCCTCCTCATGAGACCGGCTCTCCGGGGCCGCCGGGGTGGCGCCTTATATAAAGCTCGTCGAAGAGCCTCTCCTGCTCGATCCAGACCTCCCTCCTCCCCGCCAAGAAGAGGAGGGAGACGTAGCTCAATACGTCGCCGCCGACCTGGGAGAAGGGGATCCGGTCCGACCTTTCGAGCCCCTCGAAGATCGCCGCCCGCAGGATGAGGATCCGCTCCTCGATCCCCTCGTCGTGGGCCCTCTCGACCGCCTCCTCCACCGAAGGCTGCGGCCGCTCCCTCGACCTTCCTACCTTCCTCTCGGCGACGGTCTCGGCCCTCCGCAGCTCTGATATCAGCTCCTCCAGGGTGACGGGCCTCCTCGTCCTCCTCCTGATGGGGGGGGAGGGGAGCCCCTCGACGAGCCGCCGCCTGTAGACAGGCCCCTCGTCGAGCTCTTCAAAGAGCTCCTCGGCCTCCTCATCCCCCTCCTCGATGGAGTCGGACTTCATCCGCAGGAGGATGCTGGCGTAGAGGAGGTGCCTTCCCAGGGCGGGGAGGTCTCTATCCCCCAGGGTCTCGATCCTCTCCAGGAACTTCTCGGTGACGGAAGGTAGGTCGACGTCCCAGGGGTCGATCTCCCCCCGCCTCGCCATGTCGAGGAGGACCTGGACGGGGTCGGGCTCGAGGCCGAAGGCCTCGAGGGGTTCGAGGGCTTCAACGTCGCTCAATTGAGGCATACCCCCGTCACCGTCGATATGTTGTCCTCCTGCATCGTCACCCCTACGACGTACTTCGCCTCCTGGATCATGGGCTTTCGCAAGGAGACGACGATGAACTGGGCGGTCCGGGAGATCCCCTTGATCAGCTTCGCCACCCTCTCGACGTTCGCCCCGTCGAGGAACATGTCTATCTCGTCGAGGGCGTAGAAGGGGGCAGGCCGAAACCTCTGGATGGCGAAGATGAAGGAGAGGGCGGTGAGGCTCTTCTCCCCTCCGGACATAGCCTCGAGCCTGTGGAAGGACTTCCTCGCCGGCCTCGCCCTGATGGTCATGCCGCCTGCCAGGGGGTCCTCCTCGTTCTCGAGGACGAGCTCCCCCTCGCCTTCGGAGAGGGTGTGGAAGGTATCCCTGAAGTTCTCGTTGATCCCTTCAAAGGCGGCCATGAAGGCCTCCCGCTTCATCTCTTCGTACCGGTCCAGCTTGGCCAGGAGGTCTTCTCTCTCCCGGTGGAGCGTCTCCCTCCTCTCCCTCAAGGTCACCATCCGGTCGAAGACCTGGTCGTACTCCTCGATGGCGAGCATGTTCACCGGCTCCAGCTCCTCCATCGCCCTCTCCAGGGCGTGGATCTTCCGGATCACCGTCTGGCTCTTGGGAGGCTCCTGCGAGACGTCGATGCCGAAGCCCTCGATCTCGGCCCGGAGGTCGCGGGCGGCAGACCGCAGATCCCCGGCGGCGCCTTCGGCGGCGGCGATCCGGGATTTGATCCTGTCGAGCTCCCGCTCGATCGTCTCCACCTCCCTCCTCCGGGCCGAGGCGCCGTCGGAGAGGAGCCTCCTCGCCGCCTTCAGCTCGGATAGCTCCGCCTCGATCTCCACCTCCCGCCGGGCGAGACCGGCGAGGGATTCCTCGGCTCCGAGGATCCTCTCGGAGGCGGCGGCCTTCTTCTCCGCCGCCGCCCTCTTCCTCTCCTCCCGGGCCGCCCTCCTCTTCGAGATCTCCTCCCTGCGGGCCGAGGCGCTCTCCTGCCTCAGCCTGGTGGCGGTGACCTCCGCCTCGATCTCGGAGGCCTTCCGCTCCAGGGTCCGGATCTCGGCGGCCAGGGAGTCGGATAAGGCCGAGAGCTGCGGGATCTCCGAGCCCTCCAGGGACCTCTCCAGCCCGTCGCACCTCCCCTCGCAGACCCTCAGCTCCGCCTCCTGGTCCCGGATCTCTCCTTCCAGCCCGTCGAGCCTCTCCTTCAGCTCTCTGGCCTCCGCCTCCATGCCGGCGAGCTGGCCCTTCCTATCCTGGACGAGCCGCTCGAGCCTCACCATCTGGCCACCGATCTCCTCGATCCGGATCTCGATCCTGGAGGCCTCCCGGCCGAGATCCTCGGCCTGCCTCCGGACGGAAGAGGCCTCCCCCTCGACCCGGTCGAGCCTCTCCAGGAGCGCCTCCCTCTCGGCCCCGGCCGCCGCCAGGGCCCGCCTCGCCTCCTCGAGCCTCTGCCTCTCGTCGGCGGCGAACTTCAGCCTCGACTTGAAGTGGCCCCCGGTCATGGCGCCCCCCTTCTCCACCAGGTCCCCCTCCAGGGTGACCATCCGATACCGGCCGATCAGCCTCCTCGCCACCACCAGGTCTTCCACCACCAGCGTCTCCCTGAAGACGTGCCAGAAGGCGGGGAGGAACTTCGGGTCGAAGGAGACGAGGTTCATGGCGTAGTCGACGATCCCCTCCTCCCTCGGGGGCGGCGGGGGCCTGCCCGAGTCCATCTTGTTGAGGGGGAGGAAGGTGGCCCTCCCGGCCTTCGACCTCTTGAGCGCCTCGATGGCTCTCGCCGCGTCCCCGTCCGTCTCGGCGACGATGGACTGGAGCCTCGCCCCGGCGGCGACCTCCAGGGCGGTGGCGTACTCCTCGCCGACCTCCCCCAGCTCCGCCACCGTCCCGTAGAGCCCCGAAAGCTCCCCCCGGCCGATGGCGGACCTGACCGCCTCCACCGCCCTGCTGTACCCCGACCCCTCCCCCGCAGACCTGAGGGTCGCCTCCGCCCTCGCCTTCTCCATCTGGAGCCTCTGGAGCCTCTCGTCGATCCGGGCCATCTCCCGGCGGATCGAGATCCTGGCGGAGTCGAGGTCGTCCCTCTCCTCTTCCAGGTCCGAGATCCGGTCCTCCAGGACCCCCCTCTCCCGAAGGATCCTCTCCCTCTCCCTCTTGAGGGCGGAGGCGGTCTCCATCGCCTCGGAGATCTCGAAGGCCGCCTCCTCCTTCTGTAGCGACCTCCTCCTGGCGGCGTCGAGGTGGCGGTCCCTCTCCCTCATCAGGTCGCCGGCCCGGGACTTCGCCTCCTCGGCCTCCTTCCTCGCGGTGTAGAGCTGATCTCTCAGACCAGCGTAACGGGCGTCGGCCCTGGCGATCTCGGATCTGTACCCCTGGAGCTTCTCCTCCCTCTCCTGGACCTCGGCGAGGATCGACGCCCTCCTGATGGAGCCGTCCCGGATCAGTCCGGCGAGGAGATCCTCCTCCCCGGCGAGGCGGTCCGCCTCCATGTAGTCGGACCTCTGCTCCCTCTCCATATCGGATATCTCGGCCTCGGATATCTCGATCCTGCTCTTGTCCGCCTCGATCTGACCCCTCACCTCCACCATCAGCCGCTTGACCTCGATCTGCTCGTCCTCCCCCTTCCTGGTGATCTCTTCGTTGAGGAGGGAGAGCTCTTCATCGATCCCGGCGAGGTCTGCCGTCTCATCGGCGAGCCTCTCGGAGAGGGTGGTCTGCCTATCCCGGAGGTCTGCGGCCTCCCTCTCCAGCTCCGCCAGGTCGTCTTCCGCCTCCCGGAGCCTGGCGAGACGGAGGAAGGCCTCCATCCTCCTCTTCTCCTCCCGGTGGGCCTGGTAGGCGAGGGCCTTCTCCCTCTCATCGGCGAGCCGTCCCAGCTGGGACTCCACCTCCTCCAGGATGACGTCCCCCCGGCCGATCCTCTCCCTCACAACCTCCAGTTCGTCGAGGGCCTTCCTCTTCTTATCGTCGAACTCGGCGACGCCGGCGATCTCGTCGACGATCCTCCTCCGTTCCAGGGAGGACATCTCGATGATCCTGGTGACGTCCCCCTGCATCACCACGTTGTACCCCTCGGGGGTGATCCCGGCCCTGGAGAGGTGGTCGTGGATCTCCGTCTGGGTGCAGGGGTTTCCGTTAAAATAGTAGATGCTCTGGTACTTGTTCTTCGTCAGCCTGACCTTCCTCGAGATCTCCAGGACCTCCGCCTCCACCGGGATCTCCCTGCCGGAGTTGTCGAACTTGACGGTCACCTGGGCGAAGTCGGGGTTTTTGCCGTTGTCGCCCCGGTATATCAGGTCCGGGAGCCTCTCGGCCCTCATGGCCCGGCTGGAGGAGAGGGATAGGGCGAAGAGGAGGGCGTCGACGACGTTCGACTTGCCGCTCCCGTTGGGGCCGGTGACGGCGACGAAGTCGTTCTCCAGGGGTATGACTACCTTTCTGCCGAAGGACTTGAAGTTTCTCAGCTCAATCTCCTTGATGTGCAACCTCGACCACCCTTTGCCACTCCGATCGGGTATAGAGGGGACCAGCCCTCAAACCCGATGATCTCGGGGCGCCTATCTCCCCGAGAACCCCCCAGTCGATATATAACCGGAAAATCCTTTGTATCTTCTCATTAATATACCTATTCGACGCCCCTCCTCCGTCCCCCGCCCCCAACCCGCAAGCAGGAGGGTAGCCGTCCCCCGGCAGACCCGGAGATCTGCCAGAAGCCGTCTGCCGTATCAAGGCCGGCGTATCAAGGCCGGCGTATCAAGGCCGGCGTATCAAAGCTGAAGGATCAAAGCCGCCATCCGCCATCCGCATCTCCCCCCAGGCGGGACGGATCGGTTAATTAATGAGAAGCTCCAGGGGGCTACGGAGGTTGGTTTATTGCTGGAGTTTCTCATCTTCGCCGGGAGCCTTCTCGCCCTCTACTACGGGGCGAAGGCGATCACCGAGAGCGCCGTCCACTTCGCCAAAGTCCTGGGGATATCCGAGTTCATCATCGGGGCGACGGTCGTGGCCTTCGGGACAGCCCTCCCGGAGTTCTCCACCTCCCTGGCGGCGATGATCCTGGACGGGGGAAGGCCGGAGGTCGCCGCCGGTAACGTCCTGGGGTCGATCCTCGCCAATACCTGCCTCGCCCTGGGGGCGGCGGCGGCGCTCTACGGGATATACATAGACAGGAAGATCCTGGAGACGGACCTATCCTTCCTCCTCGCCTCGGTCATAGCCCTCTACATAGTGTTCCTCGACTACAGGATAACCTGGATGGAGGGGATATTCCTGATAGGCATATACCTGGCCTTCATCCACCACGAGGTATCAGAGCACCGGAAGAACGATTCTCAGGGGACGGAGGATCTGAGGCCGAAGATGGTAGCCCTCTTCGCCGCCGGGGTCGTCGTCCTCGTCGTAGGGGCGAGATACATGATCGCCTCCATCGGGGATATCGCCGCCACCCTCGGGGTATCCGAAGCGGTGGTGGCGGTGATCCTCGTCGCCGTGGGGACCTCCCTCCCGGAGGTATCGACGGCGATCGTCGCCGCCAAGAACGGCCGGGGGGATATCGCCATGGGCAACATCGTCGGAGCCAACGCCTTCAACGCCCTGATCATCCTCGGGGCCTCATCCCTGGTGGGAGACGTCGCCGTCAGGGAGCCCTTCGTCGCCGTCACCCTCCCGGTGGTCGTCCTCTCGACGGTCCTTCTGGGGTTCATGGTCCTGGGAAATAAGATAACCCGGTTTGAGGGGTCGATCCTCCTCGCCTTATACGTCCTCGTCGTGATGGCGATCCTCTCGATCCTCTGAATATCCCCCCCTTCCCCGGAGTACCGGCCGCCGTCCCCCAGGGACCTTCCTCCCTTCGAGCCCTCCGGGCCGGGAGGGGCTGTCGGAAGGGAGGATTCGCTTGTATACTCCGAAAATTCGGGGATGATATCTCGACGGATCGATTATCCGATCCCGTCCGCGGGCTGATCGATTCCGGTTAACCGAGAGATGGGGGGGCGGAGCGGTCGGCCGGGATTTCGGGGGTTTGGCGCCTGCGGGAGGATGCCGCCGCCCTTCGCCGATCCGGGGGAGAGATAGCTTATCGGAGTCCCCGGGTCCGTGGAAGAGAGCCCGATCGATGGAAGTCGGCGGGATGGAGCAGGCGAGAAGGGAGAGGGGATAGCCGCCCTCATGACGGCGGCGGCTGAGGGACGCGGTCCGGCCAGGCATGAAGGTCGGAGAGGCCGGAGAGGGAGACGATCCAGCCCACACTTTCCCACCCTGAGCTCGAAATTTTGGATCCGAGGTGGGGGCGGCCCCTCGCCGCCGATAGGACGAATCGAGATAGACCCGGCATTTCGCATTAACGGTTTGAACGCTCATTAATTTTCCTGCTATCGATTTTTGGATAATCGATATCAATCAACGCATTATCAAGGTCGGATCAGGCTAGCGCCGTAAAGACTTAGAATATAATAGACACTTTTTATAAGATACCGAACTGTTAATACGGTGTTAACAGATTTAATAGAAATTACTATAAACAATAATTCAGTATTTGATTTGATTTTATGCACATCAAGATAATCCAGAAATTTCCATTTTTGCATAGCCCAACTGCTGAATGCAGGATAGACCGCCCGAAGAGGGAGTGTCCGGACGGCGGCGGTCGAGGGCTTCGACCCCTCCGGGAGGAGGAAGAAGAGACTGCGGATCCGGGCCGCAGAGGCCGGATGGGAGGTCGTCGAAGGCGGTCCGAGGACGGCTAAAGGGGGGAGGGGGGACTAGCCGGATAAGATCTTCTGGATGAGGGCCATAATCCCGGCCTTTCCGGTGGCGGGGGCCGGAGGTCGGCAGGAGATTCCCATCTCCATCGACCCGAAGAGCTCCTTATTGAACCGGTCGGAGATCTCGTCGAAGATCCTCCTGTAGGCGGCGCAGTGGGGGTCGACCCCGAGAAGATCGCCGCCGGAGGGGGCTATGGCGTTGTAGGGGCATCCGCCCCGGCAGTACCGGATATGACGGCAGCCTTTGCAGTCGCGGTCGACGATCGCCTTGAAGGCCCGCATCTTCCTTCCGGCCGGCGACGCCGCCAGCTCTTCTTCCGTCGGCCGGTCCCGGACGCTTCCCATCGCCCACTCCTCCATACCGACGAACCGGTAACAGGGGTAGATCGTCCCGTCGGGGCCGACGGCGAAGGTATCCTCCATGCAGTCGACGTAGGTGCAGACCGTCCCCCGGCCGGTGAAGACGCACCGGGCCAGGTCGTTGATGTTCCTCACCTCGATCTCATCCATGTTCTCCAGGTATCTGTCCAGAAGGTAGACGAGGAGGTCGCCGTACTCTTCGGGGGGGAGGGCCCACCGGTCGGGGTCGGCGGACTTGAGGGAGGGGAGGGCTGGATGGAGCTTGAGGGTGAGGCCGTTCTCGAGGAAGAAGTCGAATATCTCCTCCCTGAAGGCGGCCGAGTATGAGGTGAAGGTGCAGATGAACTGGACGGAGAGGCCGTGGTCCTTTGCCACCTTGTAGCCTGCCATCGTCTTATCGAAGTAGCCCGCCGACCTCTGAAGGTCGTTTAAGTCCTTCGGGCCGTCGAGGCTCGAGCCGATGGGGACCCTGTATTCGGCGAGGACGGCGGCCATCTCCGGGGTCATCTTCCAGAGGTTCGTCTGGAGGGCGAAGGCGATCTTCCGGTCCCGCAGGCCGTCGGTGAGGAGGTGGAGAGCCTCCCGGTAGAAGTCGGGGCCGGCGAGGAGCGGCTCGCCGCCGTGGAAGGTGAAGGTGACGGGGTCGTCCCGGAAACCCCCAAGCCAGCCGACGATCTCCTTGACAGTCTCGACGGTCATCACCGGCGAGCTCTCGTCGGAGGACCAGCAGTAGCCGCAGCTGGACGGACAGCCCAACGTGGGGATTATCATCACGTGGAAGGGCCTCTTCGAAGACACGGTCTTCCCCAGATATCCCAAGCTACTAAAAGTTTTCCGGCCCGTCAGGGGCCGGGGGCGAGGGGGCAGCCGGAGGCGGTGCAGCCGGCGGAGGAGGTGAGAAGGTCACAGGCGAGGAGGTCGGGGTCGGACCCGCGGGATATGAACTCCCAGGCCGGAGGCTGCCAGATACCGCAGCCGGTGGGGCCGCACTCCTCGGCGGCCCCCACCTGGACGACGGAGGCGACGTAGACCGGCTCGACGACGGGGCCGTCGACGGACCGGGCGTCGACCTCGACGACGTTGGTGAACCTGCCGGGGAAGGGGGCGAGGGCGGAGCCGCAGGAGAAGGGGGAAGGAGGAAGAGAAGGCGAGGGCGGGGAGGAAGGGACGGGATGGGAGGAGGAGGTGGCGGTGGAGAAGGAAAGAGAAGGAGAAGAGGAGCGGGAGGAGAGAGGACCTGGGGGGGCGGAAGAGCTACCCGGAAGGCCAGGATAATATGACAATAGTTGGAATTCTGGCGAGGGGTGCCCGGCGGGCCCCATCCCCGGCGGTGGGGGGTTTTTTTTTCCTGAAATTCGCGATTTGCTGGCCAACTTTTGCGCCGGGGGGGCGCAGGCTGAGGCGGGGGAGATCCTCCGATCCGGGGGTCTGTCGCCGGGGGGGGAGGTGACCCGACCGCGGGGCCGGAGGGCGGTTATGCTTTAGAATGACAAAGCAGCCACATCACAAAATATGCACACATTCCCGGCCGCAAGTCCCTCCTATCTTCGCGCCGGTCGGGGCCGGCCCGGCCTGCCGGGGGGGCGGGGGCGATCCCGGAAGACCTCCTCCATACCCGGCCGGAGATGCGGGCGGTCCGGACGGGCGGCAGGCCGGCGGGGCGGAGCCGCAGGAGGAGGGGGAAGGGAAGGAGAGGGCGAGGGCGGGGAGGAAGAGACGGGATAGGAGGTGGCGGTGGAGAAGGAAAGAGAAGGAGAAGAGGAGCGGGAGGAGAGAGGACCCGGGGGGCGGAAGACCTACCCGGAAGGCCAGGATAATATGACAATAGTTGGAATTCTGGCGAGGGGGACCCGGCGGGCCCCATCCCCGGCGGGGGGGTTTTTGCCCTGAAATTCGCGATTTGCTGGCCAACTTTTGCGTCGGGACCGGCGCTTCCGGCGCCGGGGGGCCGCAGGCTGAGAGGGGGGAGATCCTCCGATCCGGGGGTCTGTTGCCGGGGGGAGAAGACCCGACCGCGGGGCCGGAGGGCGGTTATGCTTTAGAATGACAAAGCTGCCACATCACAAAATATGCACACATTCCCGGCCGCAAGTCCCTCCTATCTTCGCGCCGGTCGGGGCCGGCCCGGCCCGCCGGAGGGGCGGGGGCGATCCCGGAAGACCTCCTCCATCCCCGGCCGGAGATGCGGGCGGTCCGGACGGGCGGCAGGCCGGCGGATCGGCGGCGGGGCGGAGCCGCAGGAGGAGGGGGAGGAGAGGGCGAGGGCGAGGGCGAGGAGGAAGGGAGGGGATAGGAGGAGGAAGAGGAAGCGACCAGGGGCGGGGGGGCAGAGGGCAGGGGCGGCGGCCCGGCCCCTCAGATGATCCCCTTCTCCTTAAGGGCCGTCTCGATCCGCTCAAGCCGCATATCGAAGCTCCCCTTCATATCGGACCGCAGCCCCCGGACCTCTCCCGTCGTCTCGTCCTGCTTGTCGAGCATCTGGTCCTGCTTTTCGATCATTATGTCTTGCTTGTCGAGCATCTGGTCCTGCTTATCGATCATTATGTCCTGCTTGTCGAGCATCTGGTCCATCTTTAAATCGATCCCCTTAATCGCCGCTATGGTCTCATCCTGCTTATCGATCATTATGTCCTGCTTGTCGAGCATCCGGTCCATCTTCTGCCCCAGATCGGAAAAGCCGTGCCTGGTGACGTCTATCAGCTCCTTGAGGAGCTCGGCAGACCTGTCGAGCCTCGAGTCCGTCTCCCCCCTATCCACCCGCTTCGAGAAGTCGTCGAACTCGCCGGTGGCATCGTGCCGCTCCACCTCGACGGCCGCAACGTCGATGAGGGAGTTTTTGACCTTCAGGGCGGTGGCGAACCGGTCCAGGGCCGCAGCATCTCCCTCGGCGACGACTTTCACCCTCCCGTCGGGGAGGTTTCCAACCCATCCGATGATCCCCATCTCCTGGGCCAGGGCTATGACCTTCGACCTGTAGCCGACCTTCTGGACCTTTCCTGAGACGAGGATGACAGACCGCTCCATTAGAGGAGGTCTGGGGCTTATTTTGATATAAGTCTTCTCGTCCCCGGCGAAGACTCCTCCGGGACCGTATCGGGGAGGAAGGGAGGAGAGGGAGGGGGAGAGGGGATCGAAGATGAGATCTCCGATCTTTCGGCACAGATGCGTATCTTGGATAGGTCGATTCTCATCCGCCCCATCCCCTTTCCCCCCGGCCGTCCCGCAAAGGCTTTACCCCCCGGGGACGACCCCCATCCGGAGAGTTTGCTGATGGAGATTCTGGCGGACGTCGGGGGAAGGCCCGGGATCGACTGTAAGGGCTTTTGCAGCTACTGCTACTTCAAGGGTGTAAAGACCGAAGGGCTTCGTCCCTTCGGATGCAAGAGGTGCCTCCCCTTTGCCAAAGGATGCGACTACTGCTCCCGGGCTATCGCCGAGGCGTACCCCGGCTTCAAGCCCCTGGAGACGGTGGCGGTGGAGGTGGCGGGGGCGGCCTTCGGAAGGAGGCCGGATAAGGTGACGATCAGCGGCGGCGGCGACCTCAGCTGCTACCCCCGCCTCCTCGACCTCGCCCGGATGGTGGGGCAGGGTGGAGTCCCCATCCACCTCGGCTACACTAGCGGGAAGGGGTTTGTCCGGGGAGACGAGGCCGAAGCCCTCATGGAGGCGGGGGTGAGGGAGGTCTCCTTCACCGTCTTCTCCACCGACCCGGAGCTTCGAAGGAGGCATATGAACGACAGAAACCCCGAGGCGGCCCTCTCTAATTTGAGAAAATTCGCCGAAGGGTGCGACGTCTACGCCGCCTGCGTCCTCGTTCCAGGGGTAAACGACGGCCCCGTCCTGGACCGGACCTGCCGGGACCTGGAGGAGATGGGGGTCAAGAACCTGATCCTGATGAGGTTTGCGAATAAGAGAGAGCAGGGTCTGATCCTCGGAAACGAGCCGATCATTCCGGGCGTCGTCCCCCACACCATCGATGAGTTCCGGGATATAGTGACGCAGACTAACGAGAAGTACTCCTTCAGGGTGGCGGGGACCCCCCTCTGGGACCCGGTGACGAAATCCCCCTTCGCCCTCGCCCACCATAAGGACGCCATCCGGAGACTCCCTCCCCTCAGGAAGAGGGCGACGGTCATCACCAGTTCCGTCGCCGGACCCCTCCTATCGGCGATCTTCGCGGAATTGGGCGATCTCGTCAACGTCGTCGCCGTCGATAAGGATATAGGCTGCCTCATAACGATCCAGGACCTCCTCGCCCTCGACCTGTCTAAGGTCCAGGAGACGGTGATCCTCCCCGGAAGGACGATGGCCTTCGACCCGGAGATCAGAAAGGTCCTATCGAGGGACGGCGTCTCACGGCTCGTCCGGCGGGGGCCCGACCGGCTCACCGTCGACGGCGAGATGTCGATCAGCATGACCCCCGAGGAGGTGATCGAGGTGGAGGTGGAGGCCTTCGCCGAGCTGATCGAGGAGATCAACGGCCTGGGGGTCTCTCCATGAAGACGACTATCGTCTCCCCCAGGATCTATACCTACGGCTCCCTGGTCCTGGGCGGCGTCCTGCGGGACCGGGGCCACTGCGTATCCATCACCAGGGACCTTCGATCCAGGGGGGAGGTGACCCTCCTGAGCCTCTTCTCCACCTCCCAGCTCCTGGACCCCGACGTCAGGGGGTTCGCCAGAGGCTCTCAGAGGATATACGTAGGAGGGCCCGTCGGCCTCGTCCCCGAGATAGTCCTGGGGGAGCTGGAGGTCGACGGCGTCGTCATGGGGGAGGGGGAAGAGATCGCCGCCGACCTCGTCGAGAGAGGGGCCTGCACCGATATCCCCGGCGTCGCCTTCTGTCAGGGCGGGGAGGTGGTCAAGACCGAGCCGATCCCCGTCTCCGACCTCGACCACGTCATGCCCCTGATCCCCGAAGACCTGAAGAGCCAGAACATCCGGGGAGCCAACGTCTACATCGAGACCCACCGGGGCTGCCTTGGAGGATGCACCTTCTGCCAGGTACCCCGGTTCTTCGGCAGATCGATCCGGTCCAGATCCCTGGATAACATCCTCGGAGAGGTCCGGGAGATGAAGAGGATGGGGGTCTCCCGGGTCGCCGTCAGCGGCGGGACCGGAACCCTCTTCGGATACGGCGGGACGGTGAACAAGAAGGCCTTCATCGACCTTCTGGAGGCCCTCGCCGGGATCTTGGGTCCCAGGAACCTCTCCGTCCCCGACATGAGGGTCGACTTCGTCGACGAGGAGATCCTGGAGGCGGTGAGGAGGTACACCGTCGGCTGGGTCTTCTTCGGGATCGAGTCGGGATCCGAGGAGATATTGAAGGCGATGAAGAAGGGGACGACCCCCGAGAAGAACCTGGAGGCTGTGGAGCTAGCCCACCGGTGCGGCGTCAAGGTGGGGGGCAGCTTCATCGTCGGCTACCCCGGCGAGACGGAGGAGGACTATCAGGCGACCCTGGACTTCATGGAAGAGGCGGTCCTCGACGACGTCTTCTGCAGCGTGGCAGAGCCGATACCGGGGACGCCCCTCGCCAGCCTCGTCCTGGACCTGCCGAGAGAAGATAACCTACTCTACCAGGAGGAGACCGGCGACTACAGGCCCCTGCAGCTCTCAGCGGCAGAGGCGAGATGCTTCGACCTCCTCCTCCACGGCATGAGCTGCAGGCCGGTCCCCCGGATCGTCGACGAAGGGACCTACTCCGCCTTCCTGGAGGAGGCGAGGGTCCAGGGGAGAGACGTGAGAAGGGTGATGGAGCTTCTCGAGAAGTACAGAGAGCATATCGTCTGATGGAGGGTGAGCTACGGCGACCCTTCTCCCCTGGGGGCCGCCTCCTCCCCCCCTCGGAGGGACTCCATCCTCTCCTTCAGCCGGTCCAGCCTGGAGCTCAACTGCTCCAGCTCCCTCTCCAGAAGGGAGAGGGCCGCCTCCCGGGAGGCCGCAGCCGCGTCTTCCTCCTGACCCCCGGGCCGGACCTCTCTGAGGACGTAGCTTCCGCCTTCTATCCGGATCCCCATCCCGTAGACGAGGGCTGTGGCGATCTTCTTTCGGGCGCTGGTCAGATCGTTCCAGAGGGCCTTCCTCGATATCCCCATGTAGAAGGCCGCCTCCTCCTGCTCCAGACCCAAGAGATCCACCAGCCTGACCGCCTCCAGCTCCTCCAGATTGAGGAATGTCGCCTCGGTCTGAGGGCAGCCGTCCGGAAGAAAGCTCCTCACCGGGGGCATCTCGGAGATCCACCGTCTTCCTTTCCGTCTTCCTCGGGGGGGGCTCATGAATATCACTATGCTAATGTTGTATTTGAACCTTGGCGGATGAAAAGATTTAAGTATATAGTCTCATAAGGTACTATTAAGGCGCGGGTTCCGGATAGATCCCCGCCGAAATAGAGGATTAGGTGAGAAAGAGATGCCATGGAAAGACGGAACTGGACCCTGGTGGATCGGCTCCAGAGCCCTCGGCGGTGGCTGGAGAAACCCCTGGTGCACCGGGAGAGGATGGCGGGGAAGAGGGACCTTCGCCCCCTTTTACGGCGAGGTCCCGGCTCCTTCGCCCGCCGAGGAGATCATCCGCCTGGAGGAGGCGGCGAGGATTCTGGAGCTGGATCTGGCGAATATCCGAGAGCGTATCGAGGCGCTGCGATCGAAATAATCCTTCGCAAAGCCCTCCCCCTCTCATTTTGGATGCGGCCGTCCCGCATCCGAGCCACGGACCGATTCCGACTCCATCAATGATATATTCCGCCGCCCTCAAATATCCGAATATTCAGGAGATGATCATCTGATCTTATCTGTAGCTAGCGGCAAAGGAGGCACTGGAAAGACCCTGGTGGCGACAAACCTCGCCGCATCCCTCCCCGGCGGGCGGGTGACCCTGGCGGACTGCGACGTAGAAGAGCCGAACGCCCATCTATTCTTTCCGGATAAAGAGATGATAGAGGAAGCGGAGTTCTCCGTCCCCATCCCCGTCGTCGACGAGGATAGATGCAGCCGTTGCGGCGAATGCTCCCAGTTCTGCGCCTTTCACGCCCTGGCGGTCTTTCCCGGCGAGGTCCTGATCTTTCCCGAGCTATGTCATGGCTGTGGCGGCTGCGTCATAGCCTGTCCAGAGGAGGCGATATCCGAAGGGTCCCGAAAGATGGGAAGGATCCATCACGCCAGAGCAGGCCCTGCGGATCTCGTCTGGGGGGAGCTACGGATCGGGGAGGCGAGGACGACACCCCTCATACGGGCGGTGAAGGAGATGGCCGGCTGTGAGAGGGTGATCGTCGACTCGCCGCCAGGTACCTCCTGCCCCATGGTGGAGGCGGTGAGGGGGTCGGACTTCTGCCTCCTGGTAACAGAACCTACGCCCTTCGGCCTCTACGATCTGAAGATCGCTGTGAAGGTCTTGGAAGATATGCAGATACCCCACGGCGTGCTGATCAATAAGAGCGGGATCGGCGACAGAGCAGTCTACCGATACCTGCAGGAGAGGGATATTCCCCTCCTCATGGAGATACCCATGAGCCGGAGGATCGCAGAGATATATTCCCGGGGAGGGATCTTCATCCGAGAGATGCCTGAATGGGCCGGGAAGCTCTCGGATCTCTGGACCGAGATGGAGGAGATGATATCGTGAAGCAGATAACCGTCGTCAGCGGCAAAGGCGGGACGGGAAAGACCTCCATCCTGGCGTCGTTGGCAGCCCTCAGCAGAGGCAGGGCGGTGATAGCCGACTGCGATGTCGATGCCCCGGACCTCCACCTGATATTGAAGCCGCAGGTGAGGGAGAAGAGAGAGTTTTCCGGGATGAAGATGGCGGTGATAGATCCGTCCAGATGCAATTCCTGCGGCTCCTGTGAGGAGCACTGCCGCTTCGGTGCGGCGATGAGCCAGAAGATCGACCCTCTCCTCTGCGAGGGGTGCGGCGTATGCACCCTCGTCTGCCCGGCTGATGCCATCACCATGGAAGAGAGGCTCTCAGGGTACGCCTTCATCTCAGATACGAGATTCGGACCCCTGGTTCATGCACAGCTCTTTCCCGGGGAGGAGGCCTCGGGGAAGCTGGTGACGATGGTTCGGGAGATCTCCCGGGAGGTGGCGGAGAATCATGACCTGGAGTTGATACTGATCGACGGCTCTCCGGGGATAGGCTGTCCCGTCATCGCCTCCCTGACGGGGTCCGATCTGGCGTTGGTGGTCACCGAGCCGACGATCTCCGGCGCCCACGACCTGGACAGGATCCTGGGGTTGGTGAGCCACTTCGGGATCGAGCCCCTGGTCTGCATAAATAAGTTCGACCTCAACCCCGAGGCAGCCCTCTCGATAGAAGAGCGATCCCGGGAGTGGGGCGCAAAGATCGTCGGGAGGATCCCCTTCGACCCGGTGGTGGTGGAGGCGATGGTCGCCGGAATGGCTGTGGTGGAGATGGAGGGGCAGGTGGCGGATGCCATAGTCGATATGGCTGAGATGATCTCCTCGCAGCTCTGAGGCTCGAGGCGGGGGCGCCGGTGGTCCGGAGGTCGCACCGCCGAGATGAGGTGGAGGATAGGTGTCCAACGACGGCGATGGGGATGGGAGGGAGGAGGGGCGGTCCGGTGGGAGCCATCCGATAATGAGGGTGGCGGTCTACTCCCTCCTCATAAACGTCGCCCTCTTCACCATCAAGCTCTTCTTATCCACCGTCTCCGGCAGCCTCGCCCTGAAGGCGGACGCCCTCCACTCCCTCGTAGACGTCTTCGACTCCGCCGCCCTGATCCTGGGGCTTTCCATATCGGAGAGGAAGAGCAAGAGCTTCCCCTACGGCCTCTACAAGGTGGAGAACGTCTTCTCGATATTCATAGCCCTCATGATCTTTCTATCCGCCTTCGAGATCGCCCGCCATGCGGTGGCGGTGGAGACCGCCCCGGTCTACGACGACTGGATCATATTCGCCGTCGCCGCCCTGATCCCCGTCCCCCTCCTCTTCGGCCTCTACGAGGTGAGGGCCGGAGAGGCCGCCAACTCCCCCGGCCTCGTGGCGGACGGGACCCAGTTCAAGGCCGATGCCCTCACGGAATCCCTCGTCCTCTTCGCCCTGATCGGCCAGAGGTTCGGCCTGCCTCTCGACAGGGCGGCGGCCCTCCTCATCGCCTTCTTCGTCGTCAGAGGAGGCTGGGAGATCTTGAAGAGCGGCATGAGGGTCCTTCTGGACGCCTCCGTCGACCCTGCCACCCTGGAGGGGATCAGGGAGACGATCCTCGCCGATCCGACGGTCACCTCCGTCAAGGCGGTCACCGCCCGAAACTCCGGCCGCTATATCTTCGTAGAGGCGGAGGTGGCCTTCCGGATAAGAGACCTGCGGAGGGCGCATCAGAGGAGCGTGGTGATCGAGGGAGAGATCCGCAAGAAGTTCCCCTACGTGGCCCGGGTCCTAATCCACTACGAGCCGGAGAAGAAGATCCGCCTCCGCTACGCCATCCCCCTGGCCGGTCCCGCAGGGGAGGTGAGCGGCCACTTCGGAGAGGCCCCCTACTTCGCCCTGGTGGATATCGACCTGCGGCAGAGGGCGATGGTGAGGCAGGAGGTGGTGGCCAACCCCCACCTCGATCTGACGAAGGGGAGAGGTCTCAAGGTGGCGGGATTTCTCTTGGGGTATAAACCCGACGCCGTCGTCACCAGGGAGGACCTCACCGGAAAAGGTCCCGGATACGTCTTCGCCGAGGCGGGGGTGGAGACGGTCCAGACGGATGCGGATCGACTGGAGACGGTCGTCGATCGAACTCTGAAGGGGTGGGGGGATCCGGAGAGGGGCTAGCAAAATCGTTATATATATTGTCCCAATAACGCATAAATGCCGGACGGTTTGAACTAACAAGGTAGATGAGGTGTCTTATGAAATTGTGCGTAACTGCAGCGGCAGAGGGGCTCGATTCCCCTATAGATCCGAGGTTTGGAAGGGCTCCCTTCTTTGTGCTGGTCGATCTGGAGAGTTCAGCGGTGGAGTCGGTTGAAAACACCAGCGCCGACGCCAGGGGGGGCGCCGGGATCCAGGCGGCCCAGAGGCTCGCCGGCCTCGGTGTTGGGGCGCTCGTCACCGGAAACGTGGGCCCCAACGCCATACAGACCCTCTCGGCCGCAAAGATCAACGTATATCAGAGCCGAGGCGGCACGGTGAGGGACGCCGCCGAGCAGTTCAAGAGAGGAGAGCTTCCTCCCATCTCCGGGGCGACGGCTCCCGCCCACGGGGGGATCGGTTCCGGGCCAGGGGGCGGCCGGGGTCGGGGCCAGGGAGGTCGAGGCTCCGGCCAAGGCGGCAGAGGTCCTGGAGGAGGCGGATCCGCCCAATTTTAGGGCCCCTTTTTAGGGACCCTCTTTTGGACCTCTTCTCAGGGCGTCTATTAAAGAGGCGCCATCAGTCTATCGGCCGTCATCCGCCTATTTTTTGAAATTATTTTTTGAAATGTCGCCGGTGCTGCGACCTCAGATTACCTTCGTCGGGGGTGAGGCGGCACTGTACCGTCCCTGATGATCAAGCCGGTCGGGCTCAGCCCCCGGGTGATCTCAGATGAAAGGTACGTAGCCAGGAGGATGTATTTTGACGAGGAAAAGCCGAATAGAGGAATAAAAAAGAAAAAAAAGGGTTGTAGGCGGGTTCGCCTACAGTGCTGGCATGACCAGGGATCTCTCGCCGGCGGCGCGGAACTCTCTTGCTCCACCCATGCCGAATCCCTTGCGGATGTCGTCCCAGGTGAAGATGAGGGCGGGGTTGGCGAAGCAGACCTTGATCAGGGGGTTGCATGCGTAGGCGTCGTGGCGGCCCGCGTGAGCGGCGCTGGAGATGCCTGCATACTCGCCCTGGTGGCCGACGTTCATGGCGTAGTTCGGATAGTTCGCGCCTCTCAGCTCGAGGGGGGAGCCCTCGTCGCCCTGGTAGCTGAAGACGTTGGTCGGACCGCACTGGTCCTGCAGGTCGTATCCGAAGAAGCCCATCCTCCCCCAGCCGTCCTTGTGGATGAGGTGGCTGAGGTACCAGGCGGCGAGGCCGGACTGGCTGTTGCCGGTGAGGCATGCAGAGCCGATGGCGCTGGCGGCGGCCATGACCGCAGACCTCTGAGAACCGCCGAAGTGGTCCTCCAGCATCGTCGGGTAGGCCTCGTACTGCTCCATGGAGTAGAGGGTCGTCTCGGTGGCGATGTCCTTGGAGGTCTCCAGGGTGGCGGGGGCGGATCCCCAGTCGCCGAACTTGTCCAGGCCGTAGTCGCAGGCGTAGTAGGAGAAGTCGTCGAGGACGTCGTTGGTGTAGGCTGCCGTGGCGTACTGGGTGAACCCGACACCACCGGACATGTAGCTTCCGAGCCAGATCTGGTCGTAGAGCATCGCGCCGGCGGCGACGACGTTCAGGGAGACCTGGGGCGGGTCGAAGGCCTTCGTCCTGGAGGTCTGGACCATGTCGGCGAGGAAGCCGAAGGAGAGTCCACCGGGCTCGTTGGGGCCCCTTGCCCTTCTCGCGGGGAGCATGTCTGACATCTGGATGACAGCGGCGTGCTTCGCGGCGAAGGCGAGGTCGGCGACGGCCGCCTCACCGGCGCACATGTTGTAGGCGTCGATGAAGGTCATGGAGAGCTGCATGGCGCTCCACCTGGAGGTGGTACCGCCGTCACAGGTCCTGGATACGATCGTCGGGATGTGGATCGCCTGCCAGGAGGTCTTGCCCATGGCCGCCTTGATCTCCTCAGCCTGCTCGGCGGGGAAGAGCTTGTTGATGTCGACCAGGTACTGGTCGTCGATCTCGTCTGCCAGGTCGTCGTCGCCGGTGAACATCCTGACGTTACAGTCGTCGACTAAGGCAGGATGGGTCTCCACCATGTGCTCCTGAACGACGGCCGCGCCGGGCATGGCGTGGTTGAGGATCTCCAGGTAGTTGTTGATCGTCTCGGGGGTGACCTCTTTGCCCAGACGCTTCTCCAGCACCTCGTGGGCCATGTCCAGACCGACGACGATCGTCCTTCTGATGTCGTCCCACATCTGCTGCATGGCGGGGTTGTTGACGAAGTGGAGGTCGTCACCCTCTACGATGTACTCTGTGGTGGAGAGCTTGTAGGGGACGAGCTGCCTCTGGCCCAGGGGCACGCCGCCGGCGTGGAGGTAGGGGTTGTACATGGAGATGCCACGCTTCCCCTCCAGCTTCTTGGATGCCTCCATGAACTCCCGCTTTCGGGCGTTCTGCATCGGCCCCAGCCTCTCATAGACCGTAGTTTTGCCGCTTAGGTCGAAGTCCTTGCCGAACTTCTTGTTCAAAGCTTTTACGAACAGCTTTTTAGTGTGAATCTTTCCCATCTTTAATCACCACCATTTACTCCGGCCTGAATCCCCACTTGCTTCTCCGCTCCCACATGTGGTGGAGGGCGATCAGACCCTCATCAAACTTCCTGGAGCCGATCGCTCCACCGAATGGCACGTTGTCGTGTCTGAAGATGGTGGTCCTCTTGGCGACCTCTGCCTCGCTCATCGGCTTTCCGGAGTTGACCTTCCTGTCGAGGGGGATACCTACCTGGTCCTTGACGTAGTTGACGTTCCCGTTGTCAGCGAGCTCGGTCCTGGCCAGCATGTCGAACATCATGCCGTCCTCGTCGAGCCTGAGGGAGTGACCGTGGACGGTACAGCCTCTCATGGTGGCGAGGGCCGGGTCGGTCATCTCGGAGTCCATCTGGACCTTGGTGTACTGCTCTATGTCTCTCTCTCTAGCCTCGATGATCTGTCTTCCGGACAGAGTTCCTGGGTCGCAGCCTCTGCAGTTGATCGCTCCCCAGTAGCTCCTCCAGTAGGGGATGGCGGGGGCGTTGTACATGGAGTCGGCGAACTGAGAGTACCTGATACGGTCTCCGGCGGCGGCGCCGGGGGTCGGCTCTACCAGCTGCCTTATGGGGCAGTCGGGCTCTCCCATCTCCTTCAGGGGCGGGTGGGTGCTGGGGTAGTCTGAGCCGGGGGCCCTGTGGCCCATTATGGTTACGATGTCGGCATCGGAGATGTCTCTGAGCTTCTCCAGATCGCCAGACATGTGCTTGCGCCTGTTCTTTCCAACAGACGTGGTGCCTGGATAATATTGGGGTTTGTATGCCATATCCTAAACCTCCTTATGAAAATGCTATGAGTCACCGCCTGTATCAGACAGAATGGCCATATCACGTTCCCTCTTGGCCTTCGGATCGATCATTCCCAGGATCCTCTTGTCATCCACCTCGCCCCCGTACTTGGCGTAGTCCGAGACGGTGGGCTTGGTGTGAAATATCTGCTTTCTCTTTATGGTGAAGGAAAAAGGCAGCATTCGCTCACATGCCGCTCTGATCCCCTCGATCCGATCCTCGCTATCCAGCTCCAGCCAGATCCTTCCTACCTTGACCCTCAGCTCGAGGGCCTGGTCTGCCAGCTCCAGGAGCATATTTTTGTGCTCCTCGATGGGAAGTCCCTTACCAGGACCATAAGGTACCATCCTCGGGAGGTTGGGACCTTGAACCGTGATCCTGAGGATGCCTCCACCCTGGAAGATCTCGTCGAGGAGGCGCTGGGCTGTATCAGGCTTCAGAAATCTCTGAGGGAAGATCTCTATCTGGACCGATTCCGTGTCTGATTTAGTGACCATGCATACTCAACCTATCTATACAGCCTCCGCAACTGCTACGATAGGCTCGCGGAACTCCTTGATCTCTCCGTATACGGTGCCCACCAGACCGGAGGTCATCTCCGGGGTGAACATCTGGGTGCCTGCGTCGAGGGCTACCGCCGCGGATACGCAGGGGATGGCGAATCCTCGGGAGTGTCTTGTAACGACGTGGTTGCCGTTGAAGACGCCGGGGCCGCCGCCGCCGTAGATGGAGTGGCTGAAGAAGGAGAAACCGACGGCGGTTCCCATGACCTTACCCCAGTCGCACCCTGGCAGAGCGGTCTCTTTCTCCATGACGTCGTTGAAGTAGAGCAGGGTTGAGGAGACGGCCTGAGCGCCTCGGAGGGCGCCGCAGTTGACCATGGTGGCGGCTAGAGTGCCTGCGGCACAGTAGGCGTTCCACTTGGAGACGTCGTTCGCCTCATACATCACGTACCCGGAGGGGAGCTTCTCGCCGGCCTTGATGACCTTGTCCTCGATGGCCCTCTCGACGACGCTCTGGACGACGGTACCGATGGTTCCCGTCTTGCCGTTGGCCTTCACCAGGTCGTAGACCATGTTGTTGGCGTTGAGGCCCTGGTAGGCGAGGCCGAGCATCTGGTACCTCTCGAAGATGCCTATGGCGTTGCCCATCTCGAAGTTTCCGATCTGCTCGTAGATGGAAGAGAGGGCTGCAGCGTTCATGGCGTTTCTCTTGGTGATGGCAGCGATGTGGTTTGCCATGATGTTCCTCAGAGCGAAGCCGAGACCTTCATCGTTCTGGGGGATGTTGAGGACAGAGGCTACGTTTCCGCCGGCCATGGGGACGGTCTGCGGGTACTGGCCCCAAACGGCGGCGTGGATCATGGGGGCCTCAAACATGCCGGCCTTGAACTGGGTGACGAGGGCCTCGGTGGCGGCTGCTGCTGCTGCCGTCATACCGACGACGAACTCGGATGCGACGTCGACCCTGGCGGTGGGGATCTGGACGAGGAGCTGCTTTCCTCCGCCCAGGACCTGGACGTTGGTGTCGTCTCCCTCTTCGACCTGCAGGAGCTTCTTCATCTCGGCGGCTAGGGCGTCGGCGTTGGCGACGACGTCATATTTCAGCTCGCGTCCCTTGATCTGCCTGCCCTGGCCACCTACCTTGCCGGCCTTAAGAGCGTTCTCGATACCTGCCAGGTTGACCGCCACGGTCCGCTTGGTCAGGTTGATCAGTTTCTTCATCGCCGCGTTCTTGAGTGGGCTGACGGCGCTCAGGTCAACGTCACTCTTTAAAAGAACGCCACGGTCACTATAGAGGTCTATTTTGTCAGACACGTTCTTTATCCTCCTTTACCTTTTAGCAGAAAACGTTCCGAATAGGGATCGCCGGAGCGAACGGTAAGATGAGGTTCTCTTTGATCATCATACCCGGCGACTTTTCCTCTCCGCTACAGTCTCCCGCCTAACAGTTCATGGTCATATCGCTACTTAAAGTTTTTGTGCGTCCTATTTCATGACAATACATTTATTCGAATGTGTCAAAATATGACCCAGAATGTGATAAAATGGTAAAATGTTAGATTTGCGCGCATATTGGATGAATAAGACGGACTTAAACCGAGATAATGCCTCCTATTTGAGGATATCGGTCCTTCTTTGAGCGAGATTGGACCGATATATCTTACTTGGTGCACCCCGGGGACGGGGAGGATATCAGGCAAAATCAGGCAAAGTTTTAGATAATGAGCCCAGGATATAGATCTTTGTGTTACAGAGGCCTGACGGTCTATGACCGTTTACACATTAGGAGGATAAGACCTCAACAGACGGTTGATGAGGGGTCGCGACGGTGACGAGGCCTGCAGGGCGGGTTTGATCCGGAGGATGGCGCCATCCACGATGAAGGTGGAGCCGGACGGATAAATCGGAATCGTCGTCGCCATCCCACCCCCAGGATCGGAGGCAAGCGGAAGGTTATTCGATATAACGGCTGGGTGCAGGGTTCTGCGATAGATACTTATATCATATCCAAAACTGGCGGTGAACGGATGCATCTCATCATTGCCGAAAAGCACAACGTTGCCAAGCGGATAGCCCAGATCCTGGCGGGGACGAAGCCAAAGGTCAAAAGAGTTCACGGGATCGAAACATTCCACTTCGACGACAAGGTGGTGATGGGGCTCTCCGGCCACATCGTCGGGGTCGACTATCCCCCGGGGTATAACAACTGGCAGAAGGTCGATTACCGGGACCTGATCCACGCCGAGGTGGTGACGAAGCCGACCCAGGCCAAGATGGTCTCCACCCTCAACGACCTGGGAAGGGAGGCGGACCGGATCACCATCGCCACCGACTACGACCGGGAGGGGGAGCTGATCGGCGTCGAGGCCCTCAGGATAGCCGAGGAGGCCAACCCCAGGATAAGGGCCGACAGGGTGAGGTTCAGCGCCATAACCAGAGGCGAGATCCTCGACGCCTTCGAATCCCCCGGTGAGGTGGACTACGCCCTCGCCTCCTCCGGAGAGGCGAGGCAGGTGGTGGACCTGATATGGGGCGCCGCCCTCACCCGGTTCATATCCATCACCGCAGGGAGGCTCGGGAAGGGCTTCCTCTCGGTGGGGAGGGTCCAGTCTCCGACCCTGGCCCTCATCGTAGACCGGGAGAAGGAGATCGAGGCCTTCCAGCCCCAGCCCTACTGGGAGATCAGCGCCGAACTCGAGAAGGAACTAACAGTCAAGCACGAGAAGGGGAGGATCTGGGACGGCGACCTGGCGAGGTCGATATTCGAGGGCCTCGGGGAAGAGGCGACCGTCCTCTCGATAAAGGAGAAGACGAGAACCGACAGGCCCCCCGCCCCCTTCGACACCACCGCCTTCATCAGCGCCGCCAGCGGTATCGGATTCTCCGCATCCAACGCCATGAGGATAGCAGAGTGGCTCTATACCAGCGGGTTCATAAGCTACCCCAGGACCGAGAATACCGTCTACCCGGCGACCATCGATCTTCGCGCCCTCGTCGCCGCGCTGAAGAAGGGGCCCTTCCGGGAGGATGCGGAGCAGGTCCTGAAGGGACCCATGGTCCCCACCCGGGGCAAGAGGATCTCGACGGACCACCCCCCCATCTACCCGACGGCCCCGGCGACGAAGAAGGATATGAAGCCCGACCAGTGGAAGATATATGAGCTCGTCGTCAGACGGTTCCTTGCGACCCTATCGGAGCCCTCCCGCTGGATCGTCATGAACGTCAAACTAGACATCGACGGCCAGCCCTTCAAGGCCCTGGGCGCCCGCCAGATCGAGGCGGGGTGGAGGGGATGCTACCCCTACAGCAAGGCGGCGGAGGAGATCCTACCCCCCCTCGCCGAGGGGGAGAAGCTCCAGGTCCTCGGAAAAGACCTGGCGGATAAGGAGACCCAGCCCCCCTCCAGGTACGGCCAGGGGAGGCTCGTCAAGCTGATGGACGAGCTGGGGCTCGGGACGAAGTCGACGAGACACGAGATCATAAGCAAGCTCTACGCCCGGGCCTACGTTCAGGGCAACCCCATGAAGCCGACGAACACCGCCTACGCCGTCATCGAGGCTCTGGAACGCCACTCCCCCACCATCACAAAGCCGGAGATGACCAGGACCCTCGAGGAGGGGATGACGAAGATCGCCGAGCGGAAGATCAGGGAGGGCGAGGTCGTCGATGAGTCGAGGTCGATGCTCGACGCCGTCTTCGACGACCTCCTCCGCCACCAGGAGGAGATCGAGACGACCCTTCGGGAGGGGCTTCGGACCGACAAGATCGTCGGCACCTGCCCCGACTGCAAAAATGAGCTGATCATCCGGAGGGGGAGGCGGGGGAGCAGGTTCATAGGATGCGCCGGCTACCCCAACTGCACCCACACCCTACCCCTGCCGAAGTTCGGGATGATCGTCGTCACCGACAAGGTCTGCTCCGACCACGGGATGTACCACATCAGGATAATAAACAAGGGGAAACGCCCCTGGGACCTGGGATGCCCCAAATGCAACTTCGACCAGTGGCAGGCGAAGAAGGCGGAGGAGGCGAAAGAGAAGGCCCAGGTCGACGCCCTCGCCGATATACCGGGGATCGGACCCAAGACCCTGGAGAAGCTCGCCGCCGCCGGGATCAAGACCGCCCTCGACCTCGCCGGTGCAGAGGCCGACGATCTGGCAGAGAAGACCGGCCTCAAGATAAACAAGATATCCTCCTGGCAGCTCGCCGCCAGGACGAAGGCAGACAAGGCCCAGAGCTCTTGATCTTTGAATGATGGGCCTGGCCGGATTTGAACCGGCGACCACTCGGTTATGAGCCGAGCGCTCTAACCGGACTAAGCTACAGGCCCAAGAAATGTTTGATTCTGACGCCGCCAACAGGGCTCGAACCTGTGACGATCTGGTTAACAGCCAGACACTCTACCAACTGAGTTATGGCGGCTCGAACCCTGCCTTTTCGGGCAATCCATTTAAGCCTTTTGATCAGAGGGGTACCTCATGCGCGTTCTCAAAAAGAGCCTCCGGGGCCAGGAGGGGGAGGTCTCCCTCGTCCCCGAGTCGATAGACGACCTCTGGCACCTCAAGCACCTGATCGCCCCCGGAGACCTCGTCTTCGCCCTCACCCACCGGAAGGCCCCCGCCTCCACCGACAAGCTCCGGCCGGAAAAGCTAGATAGGAGGGCTGTGCGCCTCGGCATCAGGGCGGAGTCGGTGGAGTTTGCCACCTCCTCCAGCTGGCTGCGGGTCCACGGGGTGATCGAGGTCGGCCAGGACGCCGGATCCTACCACACCCTCAACCTGGAGCCGGGGACCGACGTCTCCATCATAAAGGTCTGGAGGAACCACGACCTCGCTCGGATCCAGGAGGCGGTCGCCGAGGCGAGACGGCCTAAGGTGGTGATCGCCCTCATCGAGGAGGGGGAGGCGGCGATAGGGGTCCTCCGACAGTTCGGGGTAGAGACCGCCTCGGAGATCAAGGCAGGAGGCGGGAAAGGGATGGGCGGCAAGGGCGGGGAGAGCAGATCGGATTTTTTGGAGGAGGCGGCAAAGGAGCTCTCCAGGGTGGCTGCGGAAGGGGCGAAGGTGATCCTGGCAGGGCCGGGGTTCATCAAAGAGGACCTCAAGAAGAGGATCGACTCCTCCCACCCAGAACTGGCGGAGAGGATCGTCCTCTGCGACGCCACCGCCATGGGAGTCTCGGGGTTTCAGGAGGTCCTCCGCCGGGGGACGATCGACAAGATCCTGGAGGAGAGCAGGCTCGGCCTCGAGACGACCCTGATAGAGGAGCTCCTCCGGGAGATCGCCACCGACGGCCGGGCAGCCTACGGCCCCGCCGAGGTGAGAGAGGCGGCATCGCTCGGATCGGTGGAGACGCTGATGATCAGCGACGATCTCGTCCGAAGCCCCGAGATGGACGAGCTGATGAGGTCCGTCTCCAACGCCAGGGGGAGGGTCGTCATATTCAGCTCGGAGTTCGAGCCTGGAAAGAGGCTATCGGCCCTGGGAGGGGTGGCGGCCATAACGAGGTACAAGATCCGGCGGTGACGGGACGGATCCGTCGGGCCGGGATACGTTATTATATACCGTCAGATCGCGGTATCGGTAGAATGATCGTCTGCGACAGGTGCCCGGGGAGGGCAGTAATATTCCAGAAGTACTCAGGCAGCCACCTCTGCTCCCGCCACTTCCAGGAGGACGTCCACCGGAAGGCGAGGGAGGTCCTGCGGAGCTACAGGATCTTCGGGGGACCCTGCAGGGTGGCGGTGGCGACGTCGGGCGGCAAAGACAGCTCCTCCCTCCTCGTCATCCTCCACCACCTCTTCGGTCACCGGGAGGACGTGGAGCTTCTGGCGGTATCCATCGACGAGGGGATCGACGGGTACAGACCCAGGACCCTGGCGGCGGCTTCGGCTGTGGCCCGGAGCCTCGGGGTCGAGCACCTCGTCGTCAGCCTCCGGGACGAATACGGGGTCACCACCGACGGTCTCGCCTCCGGGGGCCATCCCCAGGGGCCCTGCAGCTTCTGCGGCGTCCTCCGGAAGGGGCTCCTCAATAAAACCGCCCGAAATCTCGGGGCCGACGCCTTAGCCACCGGCCACAACCTCGACGACGAGGCCCAGACGGTGATGCTCAACTACATCAAAGGGGACGTCGACCGGCTCTACAGGCTCCGGCCGAAGAGGGCGATCCCCGGCATGGTCCCGAGGATTAAACCGCTGCGCCGGGTCCCCGAGAAGGAGATGGGGCTCTACGCCATCCTCCGGGACATCCCCTTCGAGAATGCGGCCTGCCCCTACATATCCAGGGCGATGAGGCAGGAGGTGAAGGACCTCTTAAACGGGCTGGAAGCGAAGCACCCGGGGACGAAGTACTCCATCATGAGGGGTTTTGAGAGGATCCTCGACCTCCAGCCCCCCGGATCGTATGAGGCGATCCCCTGCGCCGGATGCGGCGAGCCCTCCAGCGACGGGGTCTGCGCCAGCTGCAGGCTCCTGGAGCAGGTTCGAGGAGAGGAAAGTCTTTAAATGTTGAAGGGGGAGGGGTAGGCGGGCCTCGGTGGCTCAGCTGGCTAGAGCGAGTGACTTGTAATCACTAGGTCGCGTGTTCGAATCACGCCCGGGGCTTAAATCCAGGGTCCTGTAAGGAGGCATAGATTGCGTCTATTATTCTTCCTGCTCTTCTCGACGGTGGCGACGGCATCGGCAGCCTCAGACCCCCTCGCCTTCAACTTCACCGGAGACCTCGACGAGCTGGAGGCGCTCCTGGCGGGGTGGGGGATAGGGGTCGTGAACCGGTCGGCGGCAGACGGTCTCTTCAATGAGACAGCAGATAGGAACCGGACGGATCCGCCCTTCTTCCACATCATGAGGGGCGAGAGCATATTCTTCGACTTCGAGAACCTCACCGCATCGGAGGAGCCCGCCCCCCTGCGGGTAGAATCCCCATGGAACGAGTCCTTCTTCGAGATCCTCCTCAGGGACTGGTGGTGAGAGGCTCCGCCCCGCCGTCCCCACCAGCCACCCCAGGCGGACGTGATGGGCTTAAGAATAGAGCAGAAAGGAAAACTATAATCATTTTCAGATCGGAACGGGATGATCTATGAGGGACTTCGCCAAAGAGATCTTGGAGGTTTTAGAGGAGAACGCCAGGGCCACCCCCGGGGAGATCGCAACCCTGCTGGGCCGGTCCGAGGAGGAGGTCAGCGGAGAGATCAAGGGCCTGGAGGAGTCGGGGGTCATAAGGAAGTACATGACCATGATCAACTGGGAGAAGATCGACGACGGATACGTCTACGCCATCGTGGAGCTGAAGGTCTCCCTCCATCGGGACAAGGGGTACGACGCCATCGCCGAGAGGATAGCCCGGTTCTCCGAGGTCCAGTCGGTGAGGCTGATATCCGGGGACCACGACATATCCTTCACCGTCCGGGGCAAGTCGATGAAGGACGTCGCCTTCTTCGTCACCGAGAAGATAGCAACCCTGAAGGGGGTCGAGTCGACCTGCACCCACTTCGTCCTCAAAAGCTACAAGGAGCACGGGGTAATCCTCTACGATAGGGCCCAGCCCAAAAGATTGGTGGTCACCGCATGACCGACGGCGAGATCGGCGAAAAGAAGAATAAGAAGAAGCTTACAATGGCAAAGCCCGGCCTCTGGCGGCCCGAAGCCCACCTCTCGACGACGGTGAGGGATATGCCCCCCTCCGGGATCAGGAAGTTCTTCGACATAGTGGTGGAGATGGAGGACGTCATCAGCCTGGGGGTGGGGGAGCCGGACTTTCCGACCCCATGGCACATCCGGGAGGCCTGCATCTACTCCCTAGAAGGCGGTCAGACATCCTACACCTCCAACAAGGGGCTTCCTGAGCTGAGGGAGGTCCTGGCGGAGTCGGTGGAGGAGGACCTGGCCCTCGACTACGACCCCGAGGAGGAGATCCTCATCACCACCGGCGTCTCCGAGGCCGTCGACCTCGCCTTCAGGGCGACCCTCAACCCCGGGGACGAGGTGATCGTCCCCCAGCCCTGCTACGTCGCCTACGTCCCCGACGTCCTCCTGGCGGGGGGCGTTCCCCGGCCGGTGGCGACGAGGCTCTCCGAGGAGTTCAAGCTCCGTCCCGAAGACTTAGCCGGAGAGATAACCGAGAGGACGAAGGCCCTGGTCTTGAGCTATCCCAACAACCCCACCGGGGCTGTCATGACCCGGGAGGATCTGGAGGAGATCGCAGACCTGGTGGTGGAGAACGACCTCCTGGTGGTATCCGACGAGGTCTACGACAAGCTCACCTACGACGGCAAGCACGCGAGCTTCGCCCAGCTGGAGGGGATGCAGGAGAGGACGGTCCTCTTGAACGGCCTCTCCAAGTCCTCGGCCATGACCGGGTGGAGGATAGGCTACGCCTTAGGCGACCCCGCCATCATCGGAGCCATGACCAAGGTCCACCAGTACACCATGCTCTGCGCCCCCACCATGGCCCAGGTGGCGGCGATAGAGGCGGTCCGGCGGGGCGAGGGCGAGGTGATGGCGATGAAGCGGGAGTACGACCGGAGAAGGAGGCTCTTCGTCTCGGAGCTGGAGAGGCTCGGCCTTCCCTGCTTCGAGCCGAAGGGGGCCTTCTACGCCTTCCCCTCGATCCAGGGGACGGGGCTCACTTCCGAGGAGTTCGCCGAGGAGCTCTTGAAGGAGGAGAGGGTGGCGGCGGTCCCCGGAAACGCCTTCGGCGAGAGCGGCGAAGGGTTCATACGGTGCTCTTATGCCACCTCCAAGGAGGAGATCCTGGAGGCGATCGACAGGATCGAGAGGTTCCTAGCTAACCTCGAGGCGCGAGGCAGGTCGGGGAAGGGGATAAAAAAGGTTTAATACCTCCCTTCCGTTTCGACCCCGATGCTCAAGTCCCGTCTGGTGGACGGAAAGAAGGTCGACAGGCTCCTGGCGGGGCTCGCGCGCCTCGGCATATCCCCCAACGGCTGGACCGCCCTCGCCCTGGCCGTCGCCTTCGGCGGCTTCTTCGCCCTCTGGGCAGGCCAGCTCCTCCCGGGGCTCATCCTATTTCTTATATCGGGAGCCTTCGACATCGTCGACGGGTCGGTGGCGAGGGCGGCCGGTAGAGCCTCCGCGACGGGGGCCTTCCTCGACGGGGTCCTGGACAGGTACGTTGAGGCCCTCCTGATCCTGGGCCTGCTCTTCTACCTCGGCCCCGGCGCCGAATTTATCTTACCAGCAGGCGCCTGGATCGCGATCCTCATCTTCGGGGCGGTGATGACCTCCTTCGTCCGGGCCTACGCCGACCACCGGGGGCTCGTCAAGGACCAGGAGGCTCTGGCCGTGGAGATGGGGGGGCTTCTCGAGAGGGCCGAGAGGCTGATCCTCATCTACGCCGGGATGATAGGAGCCCTTCTATTCGGCGACGGCTGGCTTCTGGGGGCGATCGTCGTCGCCGCCGTCCTCTCCAACCTCACCGCCATCCAGAGGATATTTGCGGCCATCCGGATCGGGAGACGCGGCTAGATCCCGGGGGGAAAAAGGAGGAGAAGAGACGGTCTTATGGCCGGCCTGGCGGGCCGCTTATCTTCCGGTTTCGCCGATCGAACCCCAGCAGCCGCCAAGAACGAAAGGGGGACCGAAGGTCGCTCAACCTTCAGCCCCCGGTCTCGTCGAGATGGGCCAGGCGCCGGCACGATCCCCCTGCGGTGGAGTTCAGGAGGTGGCTGTCCGCACAGCGATGGATAGTACGATCAAACTTAGTATTAATCTTTTCGGTTTAATTGCTACAAGCCTTCCGGGGGCGATCCTTCGACCTTCTCCAGGTATAAGAGGCCGGTGGGGGTCGCCCTGTAACCGCATGATGCAGCTTCGACGACGAGAGCCTTCTCCAGCATAGCGAGGTGGAAGGCAGCCCGCTTCTCGTCGATCCCCAAGACCCCGGCGACCTCCTCCACCGATCCGACGCCCCCCGCCACGAGCTTCAGAATATCCCTCCTCACCCGCAGCTGTAGGACCTCCAGGGCGAACCTGTGCCCTTCGGCACAGTCCCACCACTTGGGCTCCTCTCCTTCGCCGGAGGCCTCGACCCGGGACCTTCCATATAGATCTTCCTCTTGCGGACCCATAATAGTAAGACGTAGCCTTGAAGGTAAAAAGCCGACCGCCTGATGATGGGGCTGAGAGAGAAAAATGGTTATCTAGGTGATCTCAATGGCAGGATGGTGCTGATTTATGGGTGAGGAGAAGGGTGAAAATAAGGGTGATGAGAAGTTTCGGGCGATCAGAGGGAGGGTAGAGGAGGAGCCCTTCGCCAGGAAGATGGGCCTAAGGCTGTTGGAGGTGGAGGAAGGGCGCGCCCTGGTGGAGATGAAGTTCGCCGAAGAGATGGAGAACATCTTCGGGATGGCCCACGGCGGGGCGATATTCTCCCTCATCGACGAGGCCTTCGAGGTGGCTGCCAATAGCTACGGCACCGTCGCCGTCGCCCTCAGCATGACCGTCAACTACGTCAGCAGCCCAAAGAAGGGGGAGACCCTCCGGGCCGAGGCGAGGGAGGTCGATAGGTCGAAGAGGGTCGCAACCTACGAGATCCGGGTCGCGACGGAAGGGGGCGACCTCATCGCCGTCTGCCAGGCCCTGGCGTACAGGAAGAGGGATCCTCTGCCATTTCTGTGAAGGGCGGAAAAGAGGTCTGGAGCAAAAGTGGTCCAGGGCCAAAGGGGTCTGAGGTTTCTGGGGGACCGGTGGTGGCGGATTCTGGATGATCGGGGTCGGGAGGCCCAGCGGCTCACCCTTTTCCCTCTTTTAGAGCTTCCACGCCTTCAGCCGCGAGAGCATCTTCTTGGCTCCAAAGGCGGCTGGAACGATGACGACACCCGTTCTCAGACCGGCAGCTTCAACGTGCTCTATCGTTACAAAACCGAGGCTTTTGAGATCTTTGCCGTCGAACCTGATCTCCAAGAATACGTTCGAAGATACGAACTGATCGAACTGGTCGTCGTTCTCAGGGACCGTCGCCAGGGGCAGATCCCGCCACGCCAACCACGAGTAACATTTCTGTAGCGCCCGGTGATCCTCCCGGCCTTCCGGGACGGGCCATCCCTGGGATGTCCACCTTATCCTCCCGGCTATCTCCGATGCGATGCTCTTCCCACCGGGGGTAAGCCCCCCGGCCTTATATTCCCCCATCTCAGTTCACTTTCTCGCTAGATCTCTCGACGGGGTCTGGCTGATATGCACCATCTTGCTGCATCTTCTTCAATCGAGATCTGAGGGTTCTCATGCTCACATTGTGGACGACCGATATGGCCACCAGATCTCCATAGCCTTCGGCGGCCTCTTTCAGTGTCCGTTCCAGGTTCTCTTCCGAGATCGATCTATCCTCTGAGATCGATCTATTATCTTCTCTCATCATATCCAAATGGCTTCCTCCTTAATATTCAGCATTTTATTCTTTATTTACCATATTTATCTTCGGCTGTGCCGATGACCGCACCGCAAAAGAGCGAGAAGTTCAGACGGGATATCTCCGCCCGAGAGATCACCATATCTCCGGCGAGAGAGACAGTCCATCAGCATAGAGGCCGGGGAAAGCGAAAATTCGCCTCCCAGGACCCCAAAGACGCTTAAGGCAGAAGATGATTTCAGACCTTGTGAGCTATAGCGAACCGCTGCATAACCTTGTCGACCATTATGGTGGCCTTATCGCCGACCCCGGTCTCCGGGACGAAGATCACAAAACCCTCAATCCTGGCTATGCCGTCTCCCTGCTTTGATATGTCTTCAATCTCAACGTCATATTCCTTTCCAGTCTCCACCGGCGCAGAGGGACCAAACCCGCTGCCGCCAAAAGAGCCTCTATTATTGCCGTACAAACTTTGCACCGTCCTTTGCGAAAAACCATAAAACAGATCAGCTTAACGCGGGAGCTGAAACGGTCCAGAGCTATTTAAACCTTTGCCCTTGGGGGGAGGGGTCGTGGCACAATCGAAACCCTTCACCTCCCCCGACCCCGAAGGAGACGGATATTCACCTCATCTTCGGGGAATCGGCTCCCAGAGTCCACGATCACCCAGTAGATCCGACATGCCCACAACCACCGGGGCCCGGCCGTCGTCCTCGGCAAAGAGGGTGAAGGCGTAGAACCCCCCCCCCGCCGGCGAGGTCGATCACCCCTACCTTGATCCCCCGGTCCTCCAGGGTGAGACCGACGGAAACCATGATTACCCCCTGCGCCCATCCCCCCCTGGAGTTCGCATCTCATGATCACAAAAGTCTACATTACCCACTCTGAAGAGGACGAGCCCCTCGCCCTGGATCTGGCGGAAGCCCTATGGCGGGTCGGCCTGGAGAGCTTCGTCGCCATCTACCGGCACGCCCGGGGGATCTCGCCGGGGGAGAGGGCGAGGTTTGGGATCCGCCACTCCGACTGCGTCGTCGCCCTCCTCACCCTCGACGGCGTGGTATCGCCGAGGGTCAACCAGGAGATCGGCTTTGCCTGCGGGATCGACCAACTGGTGATACCCCTCCAGGAGAAGGAGGCAGAGATGCCGGTCATGATAAGGCACCTCAAGCCGATCACCTTCATCCAGGAGACCTACTCCGACGCCCTCGGCGAGCTGATACTAAATATAAGGGACCTCACAGACCTCGAATGGCTGAAGGTAAAATGCCCCTTATGCGGCGAGGAGATGACCCAGTACCTCCCGCCCGAGGAGGTGGTGGAGAGGGCGGTCCTCGCAGACACGGGCCTCGACACCATCTGCTCCTACTGCGAGACCGCCCTCACCCTCGACCCCCGGACCTTCAAGCCCGTCGGCTGACCCGACCCCCCGGGCTGACCGGATCCCTCTCCACCCATCTCTCCACCCATCTCTCTAATGCCGTCTCTCTAATGCCGTCTCTCTAATGCCGTCTCTCTAATGCCGTCTCTCTAATGCCGTCTCTCTAATGCCGTCTCTCTAATGCCGTCTCTCTAATGCCGTCTCTCTAATGCCGTCTCTCTAATGCCG
>Ga0334884_1001432_pt1 | contig 35400 bp, 21 predicted proteins | sample GraSluR1_MG_7_FD_207215 | JGI IMG/M metagenome (GOLD analysis project Ga0334884, IMG submission 207215) | Sludge microbial communities from methane-producing bioreactor in Wageningen University, Netherlands - Granular Sludge_12_05 R1 | ecosystem: Engineered > Bioreactor > Anaerobic >... | reverse complement strand
CGTTCTTTATCGAGATTTATTTCAGGAGAATATGGTGTTTCTAGTACTTTTATGGGCTGCATTGTTTTTTTGCTTTCAGTTACCTTAAAGTAAAATTAAGGAAAAAAATATATTAAGGTGGCAAAATTAGAAAAAAAAGTAAATGATATTTTTAATGAGTGAAAAATTAATAAAACAGTGATAATAATAAAAGAAATATAGTGTAAGGTATTATGAAATGTTAATACAACCCATCAAAAACGTGCATTGCTGGACCTTTAAGCCAAATATTGGTATACTTTTCATCATCGGATTTGATGAACGAAACATTTAAAATTCCGCCTCTTGCATTTATTTGGTAATCATTTTTCTGCTCTTCGAGCCAATGGTTGGTGGCAATGGCTGAGGCAACAGCTCCGGTTCCACAAGCAAGGGTTTCACCCTCAACCCCCCGTTCATAGGTTCTAATCTTTATTCCACCAGAGGTTATTTGCACAAAGTTGACATTTACCCCCCCCGATTCAGCTAGAACACTTTGACGGATTAATCTCCCTTCGGTGCCAACATCAATTTTGTCAACGTCTTTAACAAAGGTGACATAATGCGGAGAGCCTGAGTTTAAAAGATAGAAATCGTCATCGTGCTCTATGTTATCCACATCTTTCATCTTAAGATTTACAGTGTTTTTATCAACTATGGTTGCGTTGTGTAAACCATCAACTCCGTTGAAATTGGTTTGAGTATTAATAATACCCAAACTTTTGGCAAATAACACAATGCATCTTCCCCCATTACCACACATTGTTGATTCTTTTCCATCGGAATTGAAGTAACGCATTTTGAAGTCACTATAAGGATCTAACTCTAAAAGCATAAGTCCGTCTGCACCAATGCCAAATTGTCTGTGACATAGTTTGTTGATTAAACTCGTCTCTGGTGAGAATTGATTCTTCCGATTATCAATGATGATAAAGTCGTTGCCAGCACCGTGATATTTTGAAAATTGGATTCTCATTTTGAAGAGTTTATTCTTAAAATTACTTTATCACATTAACTTCCATTTCAAGGGAAACACTAAAATTTTTGAAAACCGATTCACGTACCATTTCTGCTAGGGATAATACTTCTATCCCATTTGCCCCTCCATAGTTAACCAGCACTAATGCTTGATTTTGATGCACTCCAACATTTCCAATCCGCTTACCTTTCCAACCACATTGTTCTATAAGCCATCCAGCAGGCAATTTTACACTATTATCATTTACGGGATAGAATGGCACCTTTTCAAAACGTTTTTTGAGCTCACTCACAGTATCAATGTGAACAATGGGGTTTTTAAAAAAGCTGCCTGCATTACCCAACTTGGCAGGATCAGGTAATTTGGAGTTTCTTATGCTGATAACCGCTTTGCGAATATTTTCAAGCGTTTTATAACCTATTGTTTTCAGCTCATCTTCTAAGTTGCCATAGTGGGTTATTGGAGTTAAATGTTTGGATAACTTAAAGAAAACATGGGTAATAATTACTTTCCCTTTCAATTCATTTTTAAAGATACTGTTGCGATAATCAAATTGGCATTGATTTTTTGTATACTCAACCATTTCCATTGATTCCAGGTTAAGTCCCATTACCATTTCAATGCAATCTTTTGCCTCAACACCATAGGCACCAATATTTTGGATAGGCGAAGCGCCCACACTCCCTGGAATTAGTGAAAGGTTTTCAATTCCACAAAGTCCTTTGTATACAGTATATTCCACAAAGTTATCCCATACCTCTCCAGCACCAACAGATAGAGTTACAGAATCGTTATCGGAGTGAATTTCCTCAATTCCAGTTAGTGACGGCTGTATTATTACCCCGTTGAAATCCTTAGTGAAGAGAACATTTGAGCCTCCTCCTAGCACCAACATCGGTAAATCTTTGGGAATTATATTTTTGACACTTTCAACAAGCTCGCTGAGCGATTTGGGTTTAATAAAGTATTTCGCATTTGCCGCTACACCAAAGGTGTTAAGGTTATCAAGAGGATAATCTTTGTAGAGCTCGGGCATTTTTTTTTTCAAAGATAAATATTAAACGGCTAATTATAATAACTTAAAATCCGAAGCTGTTTACCAAAATAAGTGTACCTTTGATTTATCTAATTCATTGATAAAATATTAGAAACCAAAGATTGATATAATGCGAAAAGTTAAGTTTTTACTTCTTCTTATTGCTGTCCTCACGAATTCATGCCTAACTTTCTACTTCGAACACCCGATTCCGGTTGATGTAAAGAATACTAAAAGGATGCCTCGAGCTTTAAAGGGTGAGTGGAAAACAGAAGAGGGATTGCTTACAATAAACAATACGCAGTGGATTTCAATAATCACCGATTCAAACGGTGTGGTTACCCGAAAAGTTGAATATGAACTTTCGGACAGCTTAATTCTTAGAAAGTATAAAAAGAACTACTTTTTTAATCAGCTGGCCGAGAACGGTTACTGGAATCTTTATCTTGGATTTGAAACTGGAACTCATTTCGTTATCAAAAGGCTTGGCGATGATGATACCTTAACATTCAAGACAACGCTAGGTTTATTGGCCGATTCCACGACAAACGAGGCATTGTACTTTCAGCAGCCAATTACAAAACGTCAGATAATAAAATTTATCGATGGTGGCGGCTTCAGCGATACGCTCTTTTTATTCGATTTAAAAAATCGGGTCATGGAATAGCTTGTCATGATTAGTCAGGGTGTTTTCATATCTTTGCCAAAAAAAAATTGACGAAAGTAATCCTATTAGCCACTTCCGATTTGGTTGCAGACCAAAGGGTTCATAGAACTGCTTTATCGTTGCATAATGCAGGATACGAAGTGGTTGCAGTTGGCAGACATTTTTCATTTACACTAAAAGATTTAAGTTCTCCTTTCAGGATTAAACATCTAAGGATTCCTATTAGCAAAGGCTTTTTCTTCTACGCTCTATTCAATCTTTCAGTATTCTTCTATTTGATTTTTTGTAAATTCGATGTTATTCAAGCTAACGATCTTGACACATTGCTGGCTGCCCGGTTGGCCGGTAAACTAAAGGGAAAACCCATTGTTTACGATAGCCATGAACTTTTTACCGAAGTTCCGGAGTTGATCAATCGTCCACGGGTTAGAAGATTTTGGGGATGGTTGGAAAAACATCTGGTTAAAGGTTTAAAGTATTGTAGTGCTGTGTCTGATGGGGTTGCCAATGAATTGAAAAATAGGTACGAAGTACATTTTAGGGTGATTAGAAATTTGCCATTAGCTAAATCTGTTGATAATAATTATCAATCCGACCGAAGAACCATAATTTACCAAGGTGCACTTAATTTGGGAAGGGGAATTGAACGTTTAATTGCCGCAATGCAGTTTATTCATGATACAAAGTTATTAATTGCTGGTATGGGTGATATAGAGGATGTACTTAAAAATATCACTTATAAGTTAGGTCTTGAGAATAAGGTTTCTTTTCTCGGGAGGGTTCCTCATCAAAATTTACATGATATAACCAGTAAGGCAACCATTGGAGTATCGCTTGAAGAGGATATGGGATTAAACTACCGCTTTGCCTTACCCAATAAGCTGTTTGATTACATACAGGCTGGGTTACCGGTTCTTGTGAGTAACTTGCCCGAGATGAAAAGAATTGTTGAAAAGTTTAATATTGGTACAACAATTTCCAGTGATTGCAATGCTTATGCCCTTGCTGAAAAATTAAATGATATTCTTGATAATACAAGGCAATTGAATATTTGGCATGAGAATTCACTTAAAGCAGCCAAGGAATTGGTCTGGGAGAGTGAGGAACCAATTCTGATGGATCTTTTTAATAATGCTCTAAAAAACAGATAGTTTAATAAACCTATTGTGTAATTAATTTTTATAATCATGAAAACAAAAAATGTTATTCCTTTTATCTTCTTTGCATTTGCTCTAAATCTTTATGGTTGTGCACAGGAAAAGGTTATTAAACTTCCGGAACCTCAGAAGACTGGAGGAATGCCATTAATGGATGCTTTGTCAAAAAGAAAAACGTCCAGATCATTTTCAACAAAAGAATTGGATTTGCAAACCCTATCGAACTTACTGTGGGCAGCCAATGGCATAAATCGTCCTGATGATGGCTTAAGAACCGCTCCAAGCGCAGTTAACTGGCAAGAGATAGACATTTATATATGCCTAGAGAAGGGTGTATATTTTTACAATGCTCACGAAAATCAACTTGAACTATACATGAAAGGCGATATTCGCGAAGCAACAGGCCGCCAGCCCTTTGTTAAAGATGCACCGGTGAACCTTGTTTATGTTGTTGACTTCACAAGAATGGGTGATCGAACAGATGAAGTTAAGCACTGGTATTCAGCGGCCGACGCTGCTTTCATTGCACAAAACGTTTACTTATACTGCGCATCTGAGGGCCTAGCCACTGTGGTTCGTGGTGCTGTCGACAAGGAGGAGTTGAAGAAGGTGATGAAACTGCCTGACCATAAACATGTAGTTATGGGTCAAACCGTTGGATACTTTGGTGATTAGACAGCCTCCTTATGTTTTTCCAAATAAATAGTTGATTTACTGAAACAATAAGCTATACATGCTTGTTTTACGGTAAATGATATTTTTTTGAAAACCGAAAAACATATTTATCCTGTAACTGGTATGTCTTGCGCTGGTTGCTCTGCAAGTGTTGAGAACATGCTTAAAAGTCAGCCAGGTGTTGTTGATGTTGGAGTTAATCTGGCAAACCAAACAGCTTGGATTGAATATGATATCAACAAAATTTCGCCCAAGAAATTACAACAGGAAGTCCGTTCCATAGGCTACGATCTACTTATTGATCAAGAAAACGATCAGAAGGCAACCGATAAGCTTCGAACGGAGGAATCGTTGAAGCTAAAAAGACGAACTCTTTTAGCTGGAATTGCTACTATTCCTGTTTTTATTTTGGGGATGTTCTTTATGCACTGGGAGTATTCACCTTGGATTTCCATGGTGCTTTCTGCTTTCATCATCTTTTGGTTTGGTAGAGGGTTTTTTGTCAATGCCTGGAAACAAGCAAAACTCCTTAAGGCAAACATGGATACCCTCGTGGCACTAAGTACGGGTATTTCTTTTGTTTTCAGCGTTTTCAATACTATCTATCCAGAATTTTGGCTGGAACGTGGACTTGAGCCTCATGTTTACTATGAATCTGCTGCCGTTATTATATCTTTTATTTTGCTGGGGAAATGGCTAGAGGAACGTGCTAAGGGTAAAACATCATCATCCATCCGAAACTTAATGGGGCTTCAACCCGAAAAGGCTATTGTAATTGAAGACAATAAGCATTTCGAAATAAAAATTGCTGATTTACAAGAAGGACAGATAGTACTGGTTAAGCCAGGAGGTCGGGTTCCTGTTGATGGGATTGTAGTTGATGGATTATCGTGGGTTGATGAGAGCACAATAACCGGAGAACCTATCCCTGCTGAAAAGAAAAATGGTGATAAAGTTTATGCCGGAACGGCAAATCAAAAGGGATCCCTGCAAGTAAGAGCACAACAGGTAGGATCAGAAACAGTTCTTAGCCGTATAGTTAGAATGGTTGAAAACGCTCAAGGTTCAAAAGCCCCTGTTCAGAAATTAGCAGATAAAGTGTCAGGAATATTTGTTCCCATTGTGATGGGAATAGCCCTATTTAGTTTTGTGGTATGGATCTTACTGGGAGGGGATCAAGGGGTAGTGCATGGTATCCTTGCATTGGTCACCGTACTTGCCATTGCTTGTCCGTGTGCACTTGGGCTTGCTACTCCCACTGCCATAATGGTAGGTGTTGGAAAGGGTGCTGAGAATGGAATCCTCATAAAGGATGCACAAAGTCTTGAAATAGCCCATAAAGTTAACGCTGTTGTGCTGGATAAAACAGGTACACTTACCGAAGGTAAACCTTTGGTTACAAATGAAATTTGGAATGTTCCAGTTGATAGTATAAGTCATTACAAGTCAATATTATTATCCATCGAAAGCCAATCAGAACACCCATTGGCCGAGGCCATTGTGATACACTTAAAAACAGAAGATTTTAATATTTTACCCATTGACAATTTCGAAGCAATCGCTGGTCGGGGTGTAGAAGCAAGGTTCGAAGGCGATTCATATATTGTTGGGAGTGAAAAGTTGATGGAGGACTATGTGCTTGAGATAAAGGATAGCATACTTTCGTCATTCATCCGTTGGAAGGTTGAGGGTAAAACATGTATATTCTTTGCTAATCACAGTAATGTTTTAGCTGTTTTGGCAATTACAGATAGGGTAAAAACAACATCTGTGTCTGCCATTAATGCACTAAAAGCAATTGACATAAGTGTTTTTATGCTTACCGGAGATAATGATGAAACCGCTAGGCAAGTTGCCAGCGAAGTGGGTATTTCACGTTTCAAAGCATCTATGCTACCCGAGGCAAAGGCTCGCTATATTGAGAAATTACAGGGAGAGGGTAAAATCGTTGCTATGGTTGGTGATGGAATCAACGATTCCCATGCATTGGCACAGGCAGATATAAGTATTGCTATGGGAAAAGGTTCTGATATTGCCATGGATGTGGCAAAAATAACTTTAATGACATCCGACCTGAACCATATTGTGAAATCAATTAAGCTTTCGAGGGTTACCATGCGAACCATTAAGCAAAATCTTTTCTGGGCCTTTATCTATAATATCATCGGAATACCATTGGCAGCAGGGATACTCTACCCATTACTAGGGTTTCAATTCGATCCAATGATTGCTGGTATTGCCATGGCGATGAGCTCCGTTTCGGTTGTAACCAATAGTTTGAGATTGAATAGGGTAGCGATATAGTTTTTTTGTGCCTTATTTCTGAAAACAATTTGGTAAATTTGTGGGTTCCAAAAGCAAAAATCATTAGTTAAAAATTGAACCCATGAAACGTTTCTTACTTCTTTTAGCAGTTTGCTTATTCAGCCACTTGATCATTGCCAGTGAACTTGTATTGATCCCCACAAAAAATATCGATAATACTAAATATCTCTTCAAAAACCCCTCTGTAACAATCCATTTTTATCGAGACGATTTTGTAATAGCTACAATTGATGGACAACCCAAGGAGGGAATCATTCTCCTTGATCAAAATCCTTGGAAAGAAGGAATTAGCTACTATTTGGTGTATTTGGATAATTCAGTTGATAGGTTAGATTATATAAGAAATATTGAAACAATTGCTAGTATACTTATTGATGCAGAAGATTTCTTGATTGTTAGCATAGATGAAAAGGTTCATGGACAACTTCCCCCAGCGAAGAATGATGGCATGGTTAGGATTATGAATACCCGAGCAAAATTTCCTAATCCAGGTATTTCCTCCACCAAAACTAGATTTGATGTTGATCCTTTTGTTCAAAGTCTTTTAGATGAGGTAAGTGGTACTAGCATAACCTCAGTAGTTCAACATCTTCAAAATTATGTAACACGTGATGCGTATAATTCGCAGAGTATAGTGGCACAGCAATGGATCGCAACTCAATTTGAAAATTTAGGATTGGATGTTGAGGTCATGGATTTTACTATGCCCGGCGGACCAGCAAGCGATAATGTAATTGCAACTCAGGTTGGCACCTTATATCCTGATCAATACGTAGTGGTAGGTGGGCATTACGACTCTCGAAGTTACTCTGGACCAGCTCCAGGTGCTGATGATAATGCTTCAGGAACTTCTGCTGTAATGGAAATAGCAAGAATACTAAGTGAATACGAATTTGACAGGTCAATTATTTACTGTGCTTTTTCAGGTGAAGAGTACGGACTTTATGGCAGTGCCGCATATGCCTATAGATGTGCTCAGGAGGGTATGAATATTTTAGGGTATTTTAATCTGGATATGATAGGTTACTTACAACCTGGAAACACAATGCTAACTACATTGATTTACCCTCAATCTGCTCAGGAACTTGCCACCTTCTATACAAACGTTACCTCCATATACCTTCCTGATTTTGTAGTTGAGATAGGATCATTATCTGGGGGCGATAGCGACCATACTTCGTTCAATAACAATGGTTTTATAGGCATTTTCCCTTTTGAGAATGTGAATGCATATAGTCCTTACATTCATACCTCCAATGATTTAATTGGACCTAGTTACAATAACGAGGATCAAGCAGTTGTATTTACAAAGGCTTCTTTGGCATCAGTTGCAACTTTGGCAAATCGACTTGCAATACCTCAAAATTTGGTTGCAATTCCCAGCGATGGATTGGTTCAACTGCAGTGGGATCCCATTGTGAATGCTAAATTTTTTAATATATATAGGGATGGTGTTATAGTAAACTCTTCTTCGTATAATGAATACTACGATGATGATGTGGAGAACGGAACGCTTTATACGTACTATGTTACTGCTTTTTACCCTACCAATCAGGAATCGGACCCATCATCTTCAGTATCTGTAACACCAATGCCACCCATAGAACTTCCGCTTTGTATTGATTTCGAAAATGGCACTCCATACTGGAACCTCGATGAGGCATGGGGGGTGACTTCTTCAAGCTACTATTCACCTTCGCATTCATTAACCGAAAGCCCCAATGGTAACTATTCAAATAATCAGGAATTGTATGCTACTCTTTATCCAATAAATTTGATGGGCTATTCTGGTGCAACCCTCTCTTTTTGGACAAAGTATGATATTGAGAATAATTGGGATTTCATGTGGCTTGAGATTTCAACAAACGGTTTGGATTGGATTGAACTGGATGAGTATACAGGTACTCAAAGCAACTGGGTAAATAAGAGTTATTCTCTGGAAGATTTTCTCTGGGAGCCATATGTTCTTATTCGTTTTCATTTTTATAGCGATTATACAATCACTAAGGATGGGATGTATATTGATGATTTCTGTATTTCAGTTGAAGGAGGTTTCGAAAATCAAAGGGTAATGCTTCCTGAAGGATGGACTGGTTTGTCGAGTAACATCATTCCTTTCGATCTTCAAGTAGAAAATATTATGGCACCATTTGCCAATAAACTGATTATTATCAGAAATCTAGAAGGGGAATACTGGCCCTCCCATGATGTTAATACCCTCGAATCATGGGATGTAAATTCTGGTTACATGATAAAGAGCTACCATAACGGTTTCATAGATTTTTATGGAGATATTAATGAAAACGGAACCGTTGAAATACATGAGGGATGGAATTTAATACCCGTATTGGCATTTCAGTCAGTTGACGTCGTCGATCTTTTTGAGCCGATAGAAAATATGATAGAAATTGTAAAAGATGTTGCAAATGTTGGCGTTTACTGGCCAAGCGAAGGAGTTAATACCCTAAGCAATTTGCAATCTGGGAAAGCCTACTTTGTAAAAGCAAAGGAACCAGCAACAATTTCTTTCGCTAATTCCGAACCTAAGCATCTTCCTTATATTAAGTATAAAACTCAGGATGAGGGTCCATGGAGCGTTGTTATCCCCAAACCCAATTCACATGTTTTATTATTTCCCTCTGAGGTAATTCAGGAACTCGAAGTTGGAGATTATATTGGGGCTTTCACTCCGAATGGGCTTTGTGTTGGCTTCTTACAAATTGAAAATATAAATGGGAACAATGTTTTAGTAGCCTATGCAAATGACGATTTGAACGAAGAAATTGATGGCTTCATTAATGGAGATAATATCCTTCTGAAATATTACAAATCTGCGTCATCAAAGGAATATAATCTTATTGTTGAATACGATAGCAATATGGACAACCAAGGACTATTTGCCAATGAGGGATTATCCAAAATTATCTCTTTATCAATTGATTATACTGGGGTTATTTCAGATAAGCTGCCGTTATTTAGAGTATTCCCCAATCCTGTTAAAGATTTGATTAACATTGAATTAAATACTACTCAGCCAGTTCAACTAGAGATAATTAACCAGATAGGACAGATTATCATTTCAACCACCATTGAAAGAAGTACCCAAATTAACACATCTAATTGGTTCAGAGGTGTTTACATTTTAAGGGTGTTGAGTGGTAATAAGGTAGAAACAATGAGAATGGTTATTCAATAAGCATCTTTGATGCTGCTATGAGTTCTTGATAGTAGTGTTTTATAATGTGCTTAAACCAGTAGGTGAATTCCTCAGGGTGTAATTCTATTTCCTTTTCAATGGTTGGTAGGTCTACCCATTTATATTTGGCAACCTCTGATGGATTAGGTTTTGGTTCTTGGTTGTAGAATCCAACGTAAATATGATCAATTTCATTTTCGATAAGACCATTTTCGAATTGTACTCTGTAATGAAAGGTTTTTATATGTTTCAGCTCAGCGTTAAACCCCATTTCTTCCTTAAGTCTTAAACAGGCTGCTTTTTCCATCTCCATATCCTTAGGCAAGTGACTACAGCATGTATTGGTCCATAAACCTGGGGTGTGATATTTGCCCAAAGACCTTTGCTGAAGTAAAAGATTACCCTTAGAGTTAAAAATGAAAATTGAAAATGCTCGGTGAAGCAACCCTTTGGCATGTATAGATTCCTTGTCGGAAAACCCAATTATTTTATCCTTCGAGTTAACTTCAGCTATAAGATTACTCATATTGTTATAAAGATGAAGCTTATTTGAGTAAAACAAAGGTACATTAAAAAAGTTTATCCATTCTTGTCTATTGGGTTATAGGTACTCAAATAGTCTGTCGCTCAACAATGATGAGTGAAATAGAGTTAAAATAGATTATCTTTTCAAATAATTGTAGCAAAATGTAGTTATTAACAATTAGGTGTTAATAATATGTGATTCAATTCGTAAAGTTTTCAAGCCTTTATGTGTATTTTTACAAGAATTTCAAGTTGTGAACTATGATGAGATTTTTTATAAATTTAGTTGTTATCTGTATCATTGGTTTTATGCCCAAATTGCTTGTCGGTCAGCAATCTGTTTACCATACCCATGCCGATAAGCACTTTCGAAAGGGGATAGAACTATTTGAAAAGGCTAATTATGTTGCTGCGCAACAGCATTTTAAAAAGGTTTCACAAACCGCAAGACCACAGGAATTACATCTTTCCGGTGAAGCAGATTTTTATATTGCTATATGTGCCATTGAACTTTTCAATGACGATGCCGAGTACCTTATCAGATCATTCATCAATAACTACCCCGATAACCAAAAAGTAAATCAGGCTTTCTTTGAGCTAGGCAAGTTGAGATACCGTGAGAAGAAATATAGGGATGCCATATATTGGTTAAAGCAAGCCGATAGGAATGCATTAGATAAGGAGCAGAAAGCGGAGTTACTATTCAAGTTGGGATATAGCCATTTTGTTCTAGATGAGTTTGAGGCTGCCGGACGTTGCTTTTTTGAAATAAAGGATATTCAGAATAAGTATTCTGGTCCAGCTACTTATTACTACTCACACATAGCATACGATCAAAAGAATTATGCAACTGCCCTTCGTGGTTTCGAGAAGCTTAGCACTGACGAAACCTTTTCTCCATTAGTGCCCTATTATATTTCACAGATATATTACTATCAGAGACAGTATGATAAAGTTATTGAATATGCACCGCCATTTCTAGAATCTGCATCTGCCAAGCGTACCCCTGAAATTGCTCGTCTAATCGGAGAATCATACTACAGGTTAAGACAGTACGAGAATGCAATTCCCTACATCGAGAAGTATTTAGAATCAGCAACTTCTCTTACCCGCGAGGATAATTATTTGGTAGGTTTTGTATATTACCGCAACAATAATTATCAGGAAGCAGTGAAGTATCTCGAAAGAGTGCCAACGGAAGAAGACGGGTTAAGCCAGAACTCCTATTATCATCTAGCCGATTGCTATCTGAAGCTTGAGCAAAAAAGTAAGGCCAGGCAAGCATTCGCCCTTGCATCGAAGGCTGATTTTGACATGAGCATTAAGGAAGATGCGCTTTTCAATTTTGCCAAGATTACCTACGAAACGCTTTATAACCCATTCAATGAAGCCATTGAGGCATTCCAAAAATACATCGAGCTGTTTACGAATAGCCCTAGAGTGGATGAGGCATACAATTTCCTAATGCTTGCATTTTCAAGTACCAAGAATTACAACGATGCTCTTCAGTCGCTTGATAAGATTAAGCAAAAAGATGCTACGGTTCGCAGTGCTTATCAAAGGGTTGCGTTCTTTCGTGGATTGGAACTTTTTCAGAATTTGAATTTTTCTGAAGCAACTGAAAAGTTTACCTTATCACTTAAATATCCCGAGTTTAACCAGACTTTTTATGCTCTGGGATTATATTGGCGAGGGGAGTCATACTATCGTCAGGAACAGTTTCAAAAAGCTGCAAATGATTACAATGAATTCCTTGTATCGCCCGGAGCATTTAACCTCCCTGAGTATCAAATGGCACACTATAACCTTGGGTACAGTAATTTTAAGCTGAAAAATTACGAGGATGCTGTGGTTTGGTTCAGGAAATATACAACCGCAAGCAAGGATAAGAAAGATCAACTGCTTGGCGATGCATTTAATCGTATAGGCGACTCATACTTTATCCAACGGCGTTACTGGGTTGCACTCGATTACTACGAGCATGCCATCAATACCAATACCATTGATTCTGATTATGCCATTCTCCAACGTGGACTAGCATTTGGATTGGTAGAACGACCACAAAAAAAGATAGAATCCTTGCTCTCTCTAATACAGAACTACCCCCAGTCAAATTTCATGGATGATGCCCTGTTTGAACTTGCGGAAACGTACCTTTCTTTAAACCAAACCGATGATGCTATAAAGTATTATAGCATGCTTGAGAAGGACTTTCCTGGTAGCTCATACTTCGTTAAAGCCATTGTGCAGCTGGGCATTGCTGCATACAATAGGGACGATTCAGAAAACGCCATGAGATACTACAAGAGGGTAATCGAGGAGTTTCCCGGTTCTCCCGAAGCTAAGAATGCATTAGTTGGACTAAGGAATATTTACGTTGATATGGGTGATGTGGATGCTTATTTTGCTTACGCTGGTACCCTGGGCAGCTTGGGTAATGTGTCAATGGCCGAGAGAGATTCTCTCTCCTACACTTCTTCCGAGAAATTGTATATGAGTGGCGATTGCCAAAGGGCGCTACAAACCCTCAGTAAATATCTGGAGGAGTTTCCACGGGGTAACTTTGTGCTAAACGCCCACTACTATATGGGCGATTGTTACCAACGATCAGGACAATTCGATCAGGCTCTGGAATCATTTACCAATGTTTTACAAAAACAAAAGAATCTATTCACTGAACAAACTCTATTGGCAACCTCCGGAATTTATATGCAGCAGCAGAAATATGCTGAAGCTTTCGAGATTTTTGATATACTAGAGTCTTCGGCTGATCTTAAATCGAATTTACTTGAAGCAAGAATTGGAAAATTACGAACTGCCGAGAAACTTAACCGCCATCAGGAAGTTGTGGAAGCTGCTGCCAAGGTGCTTATAACCGATAAATTACCCAGTGAAATTGAACTAGAAGCAAGATATAAAAAGGCTATGGCCTTGCTTGCACTCAACAGAAGCAACGATGCTTTTGATGAGTTCGCTCGTGTGTCGCAAAACTTAAGAACCGTTGAAGGTGCAGAAGCTAAGTATATGATGGTGAAAATCTATTTTGACAAGGGAGAATTGGGTAAAGCAGAAAGTGAGGTATTTAATTTTGCTGAACTGAATACTCCTCACCAGTATTGGTTGGCAAAGAGTTTTATTCTACTGGCTGATGTTTACGCACAGCAGGATGATTTTTTTCAGGCTAAAGCCACCCTGCAAAGTGTTCTCGATGGTTATGCAAAGTCCAATGATGGTATAGTTGATTTAGCCTCTGATAAGTTGACAGAACTTATCAAGGCAGAAAAGTTAAAACAGAAAGGAACGGATGCTGATACAATTCACGTTAAGTGGACTTTCTAAATACTTTTTTACAAATTTAAGTGTAAACAGGTTTTAGTATAATGAAGATGAAAATTAAATTGCATAGAAACCACATAATAGCAACAGCGATTATTTGTTCAATCTTTTCCAATTCTATTGTTTATGGACAGGATGATAAGCTTACAAAGGAAGTGCAGGTAGTTCGACCCTACGAACCTTCCATTTCCGATGCTTTTAAGATTAATCAGATGCCTCAGGTTGAGGATACAATTAGAATTACTCCAATATTTAACTATAATCTGGTACTACGTCCTACAACAATTGATTTTCCGGTTAATCCCATACCTTCAGCAAGGATGGTTGCTGAACCTTTAACCAAAGTGTATCGGGGATATTTTATAGCTGGATTTGGAAATTATACATCTCCATTGGCTGAAGCCTATTTCAGCAGTTCTCGATCAAAGGATTACTCCTATGGAGTGTTTTTGAAGCATAACTCGTCGTTTGGCAGAGTGAAACTTGATAACAATGAAAAAGTTGATGCTCCATATAGTTTAACAAATGTTGCTGTTTTTGGCAAGAAAGTTTTTGATAATGCAGCATTAGCAGGAGAGGTTGGTTTTAAGCATTTCGGTTATAATTTCTATGGATACGATACGATAATAGATCCAAATACAACCACGATTAACCAACCCGATCAGATGCAGAGGGCAATCAACGTTTCGGGGTTGTTCCATTCAACTCACAGTGATTCTAGCCACCTGAACTACAACCTTAGTGCTGGTTTTACAAGTTTTGCCGATAAGTTCAGTATGGAACAGAATACCTTCAACATCAGAGCCAAAGCTGATAAATTCTTTAAAATTGAAAGGGTAGGAGGGGATATCAGTTTTACTCACCATATGTATAGCCCCGAACTTGATTCTGTGAACAATACAGTTTTTAGTTTAACGCCATGGATTGGGCTATTTGGGAAAGAATGGCGGGTTAGAGCAGGAGTTGGCTTTACTTTCGATGCCAATAGAAATGGCAGTAATGCCTACTTCTACCCCGTGGGACAACTGTCGTATGATATCGTAAGTCATTACGTTATCCCTTATGTGCAGTTTAGTGGATACCTTGAGAATAACAGCTACTCAAAAATACTTAGCGAAAACCCTTGGGTCGTACCCGGAATTAATGTTTGGAATACTAACCATAAGTACATAATGCTGGGAGGGGTAAAGGGTAATTTTAGCCCACGAATAGCCTATAACATATGTGCTAGTTTTTCCCTTGTCGATAGCATGTATTTCTACGTAAACAGATTTGAAGCGGGCGAAAACTATCTTGAGAACAACTTTGGCGTAGTTTACGATAATATTCAGCATAAGCGTTTTATGGGAGAATTAACCATTGCCCCAACCAGTAAGATCAAGCTGTTTTTTCAAGCAGAGTTTAATGCATATTCGATGCAGGATTTAGAAAAACCTTGGCATAAACCCGATTATATAGGTAGAGTGACAGCCAGCTATAATATTCAAAACAAAATTTTGCTAAACGCTGCCTTGTATGCCGAAGGCAAAAGATACATCCAAACAGTAAACAACTCATTTGTTGAGATTGATGGGTTAATGGATTTGAACTTTAGCGCAGAATATCGATACAATAGCAGAGTATCTGCATTCCTCAACTTGAATAATCTTACAGGAAATCGTTATCATGTTTGGTATCTTTACCCTGTTCAGCAGTTTAACATGAGACTGGGACTTACCTATGCATTCTAATTTAGAATGAATAACCTTTTTTATTATGGTTATCTCTAAAAAAATCATCATTGGATTTTGTCCAATTTTTCTTGCATTTGGTGTTCGTTTTATAAGAAACAATAGTAGTTGGAAGTAGCATTAAAGAATAGTTTGTAAATGTCACATAACCAACTATTTAAAATTGATATATATCATAAAAAAAGTTACTAAAAACTATTAAAAAGAGGATTATTTTTTGTAAATTTGAAGGTATTTTTAATAAATATATAAAGCATTGATATTCAGTGATTAAATAGTTAGCAAATAACTTTATTTTATGTTCTTTTTGTAATTTTTTTTTATGCAAAGCGATCAGGAAAAAAACGTTGAAGTTATCCCAGCACATGGGGGAAACCAGTATTCGGCAGAGAGCATTCAGGTTCTTGAAGGATTAGAGGCTGTGCGTCTTCGTCCTGCTATGTATATTGGTGATACAGGAGTAAAAGGTTTACATCACCTTGTATACGAGGTGGTTGATAACTCTATTGATGAAGCTCTCGTCGGTTATTGCACCAAAATTGATGTGATTATCAATGAAGATGGTTCCATAACTGTAATCGATGATGGAAGAGGTATCCCTGTTGACTATCATGAAAAGGAAAAACGTTCTGCTTTAGAGGTAGTAATGACCGTTCTTCATGCTGGTGGAAAGTTCGACAAAGGCTCTTATAAGGTTTCAGGTGGCTTGCATGGTGTTGGAGTGTCATGTGTTAATGCCCTTTCAATAAATCTTATTGCTGAGGTATATCGCGATGGAAAAATATGGAGACAGGAGTATACCCGTGGAAAGCCACAAACTGATATTCAAAATGTTGGCACAACAGATCTCACAGGAACAAAGATTACCTTTAAACCAGATCCAGAAATTTTCACTCAAACTACCGATTATAACTTTGAAATTCTCGCTTCAAGATTAAGAGAGTTGGCTTATCTAAATAGAGCCATAAAACTATCTATTACCGATAAGCGAGAAATAGAGGAGAATGGAAATGGTGGTAAGTTTCGCCACGAAGAGTTTTATTCCGAAGAAGGTCTAAAAGAGTTTGTAAATTTCCTTGATGCCAACCGTGAATCACTTATTGAATCAACAATATACATTGAATCTGATAAGAATGAAGTACCCGTTGAGGTTGCCATGCAGTACAACACCTCTTTTTCGGAGAACATACATTCATATGTTAATAATATTAATACCATTGAAGGAGGAACTCACCTTACTGGTTTTCGTAGAGGACTTACCCGCACCCTTAAAAAGTATGCCGACGATTCGGGTATGCTTTCCAAGTTAAAGTTTGATATATCAGGTGATGATTTTCGTGAAGGGTTAACCGCAATTATTTCAGTTAAAGTTCAGGAGCCGCAATTTGAGGGTCAAACCAAAACCAAGTTGGGAAATTCCGAAGTTAGTCTTGCCGTTGATCAGGCTGTAAGCGAAGCACTTGCAAACTATCTCGAAGAGAATCCAAAGGATGCACGGACAATCGTTCAAAAGGTAATTCTAGCTGCACAGGCACGCCATGCAGCCCGAAAGGCAAGGGAACTTGTACAGCGCAAAACAGTGCTGTCAGGATCAGGTTTACCCGGAAAACTTTCAGACTGCTCTGAGAAGGATCCCAGTTTAACCGAGGTATTTCTAGTTGAGGGTGACTCTGCAGGTGGAACTGCAAAACAGGGTCGCGATAGAAGTTTTCAGGCAATTCTGCCATTAAGAGGTAAGATACTTAATGTTGAGAAAGCCATGCAACATAAGATATTTGAGAATGAAGAGATTAAGAATATTTTCACTGCTCTTGGTGTAACAATAGGAACCGATGAGGACAGCAAGGCGCTAAACCTTACAAAACTTAGGTACTACAAGGTTATTATTATGACTGATGCTGACGTGGATGGAAGCCATATTGCTACGCTAATTATGACCTTCTTTTTCCGTTACATGAACGATTTGATAAATGAGGGACATCTATACATTGCAACACCACCGCTATATCTCATTAAAAAAGGAAAAGAAGAACGTTATTGTTGGAGTGAAGAACAGAGAAACCAAGCGGTTGAGGAGTTAGGAAAAGGGCGCGATGGTTCTGTTCATATTCAAAGATATAAAGGTTTGGGTGAAATGAATGCAGATCAATTATGGGATACCACCATGAATCCAGCAACCCGAATGCTACGTCAGGTTACCATATCAAGCGCTGCGGAAGCAGATAGGATTTTTTCAATGCTAATGGGGGATGAAGTACCTCCTCGCCGTGAGTTTATTGAGAAGCACGCAAAGTACGCTAATATTGATATCTAGGCATTGAACTCGTAACCCCTGCCTACCGTCAGGCAGGCCTAACCCGTTACCCGTAACCCGTAACTGAAAAACTAACTAATAACGAGAAATTCCTCACCTGTTAATCATAACAGGGAGGTCTTTGATTTTCATTTCCTTGGTTATTGTACCCTCTTCGTTGTAAAGCCAGGAGGGTCCCCACTGAGTACCTGCCCTAAACAGCACTCTACCAGCAATACTTCCGTTGGGATAAAAAACGGTCCAAAAGCCTTCGGCTTTTCCATTATGATAGTTTCCGCATAGATTGGCTTTTCCTTCTTCAGAAAAATATGTCCAAAAGCCATGCGACTTTCCGTTTACGTAGGCTCCAATTTGCTTAGGTTTACCATTGATATGGTATACATACCATAAACCTTGATAAAGGCCATGTTCAAAACGACCTATTGTGTAGATACGACCATTTGAATGGAAGCTTACCCAATCACCACTTCGCCGTCCATTTAAGTATTGCCCTTTATCTGCAATTTGTCCATTGGGGTAGTATTCAATATATTCTCCTTCAAGTGAATTATTAATGTAATTAGAAATATTCATAAGACTGCCATTTCCGTGGTAACCACTTACCTCCCCATTAAGAATGCCATTTTGGTAAAAAGCTTTACGCTGCAGAACGCCATTCTTATAATATGTGTAAAGGAAGTCGTGATATTCTCCCCCTTTTTTAAAGCCTTTATAGTTTAATTCTCCTGAATTATAGTATGATTCACAAGGGCCATTTAGTGTATCGTTTACATAGTTGGCAGAGAGTAATTTTTTCCCTTCAGTAGAGAATACCTCCGATAAACCATTAAGTAAATGGTTTTTATATGAACTTTTTGAATCTATCTCCCCGTTTGGATGATAAGTTGTAAGAATACCTTCTAGCTTATCCTTTTTATATGTTCCCGTTTGGTATAATGAACCATCTTCATTCCAGATGTTAAAATCTCCATTTTTTTTACCTTGAGAGTATTTATACATACTTTTTCTAAGACCATTTCTGTAATAGTTGATCCAAATGCTATCAGGAAGGTTTTCAACAAAATAGCCTTCCTGCATTATTATTCCTTCAGGGTAGTAAAAACTATAGTTCCCCTTCTTAATGCTATCACCATTCTCCTCAATTACCATATACTTCTCCTGCAAGGTTCCATCAGGATAATACTTCTCAATGAAAACAAAGGATTGTCCAAAAGAACAAAACCCTATTATTGAAAATAGGGTGGCAATGAAAAACGTTTTAAAGGGGGATAATACCATTTTGAAGTTTGAAATAATGATTTGGATACTTTTTTCTCTTACACAATTATTCAATCCTCAACTCAAAACCCGCAACCCGCAACCTTCTATTATTTTACATCAATAATAATCTGCGCTCCCTCAAGGGCAAAGCGTGGACCGTAATCGACAATTACTGCAATAGCATATTGACCAGGTGTCAAGTCTTCTGTGGGTAGTTCCAGCTCTACGGTTCTACTCATTTTGGGGAAAGTTTCCACCTCGAATGATGGATAATGCTTTTCCTCAGAGGTTTGAATATTCGATGCAATAAGATGTACTTTACACATCGAAACTTTATCCCCCAAATTGTCTATTGTTGCTGAAAAGGTTCTATTATCATCTTCATCTCCAGTGGTTTCTTTGAGACTGGTGACCTTTATTGAATGATTGGTATTTGAACTTGGCGATTGGTAAACAGTGACTCCAATTCGTCCACTAACCATAACACCAGCTCCCAATGCTTTATCTACACTCCAACTTGTTTGCTCTTTGGTTGGTTGAATATATAATATACACCAAGCTGCTCCGTACTCATCGCCAGGAACCAGCATGGTTACCTGAATCGGAATTTGATCACCAGGATTTATTTCAAAGAAGCTGGGGTTTATATTTAACCAGTTGGCTGCAGAGCGACGAGTAGTACTTGGGGGCATTACCTGCCTCTTACCATCACTCGTAGGAATGAAATCAGATATAATCACCATAAATGTCGTTTTTTGATTGCTATGGTTCTTAACATTAATGGTTTTAGTCTGATTCTCACCTGGTTCAACATTGAAATCCAGTCTAACAGGTGCAACCTCAAAATCCTGAGCAATGGACAATCCATTGACAGCTAATAGTAGAAAAGATAATAATAATTTTTTTATGGGTTTCATAGGGTGCGTAGAATAAATTTGGTTATATAAGCAACAAATATAGTGCAAAATTGTTTTTTCAAGTTTTTTTAAGTCTAAAACTAGGCAATTATACGCTTCAAATTGACAAATTGATTCTTTTATCTCACATTTATTGTATTTTTTTGTTTTAAAAAAAATGTAAATATCATAATTAGCAAATAAGTGCAAACGTTTTCTGTCATCAGTTTAGCTAATTTTATCAAAGAATTTTTATAAAAAGCTATAGTTTCTTTTAGGTTTTGCTAACTTTGATTTAATTACATTTAATAATTTGTATCTCATTCATTGCTTTTTTTATGAATAGTAATAAAATGCAATATTTTAATTATCTGATCAGTAGATTTATATGTATTCTTGCCATTTCTTTTTTTTCATTATCAATAACATTTGGGCAACAGATAACTATTCTACCTAAGGATAAGCAGGACGATGTGGATAGGTATCTCGAGTTGGTTGAAAGGTATAAGCAAGCTGGTAATTTACAACAAGCAATTTACTACATAAACCGCGTGGCTTTTACATACTGGGAAAACCAAGGCTTACGAGAGGCTGTTACATATTTTCTTGAATCGGTTCCACTAAACGAAAAAATGGGAAATTTGGCTGATGTCAAGGCTATTTACAGTAATATTGGGCTTATCTATACTGACCTAGAGCGTTTTGATCTTGCCCTGGATTATTTCTATAAAAGTTTAGAATACAGAAGGAAAATTAACGATAAGGCTGAGATTGCTGCCGGGCTTATCGATGTTGCTTTTATTCACGGGGCTTTACGTCAGCACGAAAAGGCAATTCCATTGTTAGAAGAGGCATTGGAATTATCCAGAAGTTTGGGAAATAACAGGTTAACCCTTAATTGCTATAGTTTACTTAGTTTTAACTACGATCGTACTGGTAATATATCCAAAGCTCAGGAAATGAACAGGTACTTCACCGAGATAAGCCAGCTTTTAGCTAGACAGGAAGTGGTGGAGGTTTATGAGGAGATCGTGGGTAAATCTCAAGCACAGGTAGAAAGGGAAAGGATTGAGAGAGTTCGTCAGACACTTGAAATGGAATTACAAAGAATTCGATCGCAGGCTAAAGAAGATTCACTATACTTTATTGTACAAACAAAACAGGACTCACTTGACAGAGCTGAGCAGATTGCGTTGCAGAGGCAGCAGGAAATAGAACTGCTGGAAACTCAACGAAAAGTTCAGGAACTTGCTCAGAGTGAGCAGGAAGCTCAACTTCGTGCCCAGCAAACAATTATTTACTCTGGTGCTTTGGGTATAGGTTTGCTTTTTATCTTATCCTTAGTTGTATACAAAGGGTATCGCGATAAGCGAAAGGCAAATACCCTATTAAGTAAGCAAAACATTGAGATTCAAGAGCAAAGAGACCAAATCCAGCGCCAGAATGAGAATATTGGGAAAAGTATAAACTATGCTCAGGGAATCCAAAAAGCATTATTACCCTCGCAGCGACATCTTGAGGAATATCTTCCCGATTCGTTTATTTTATTTAAACCACGTGATGTGGTTAGTGGTGATTACTACTGGTTTAAAACCATTCCTGGGGAATATGGTAAGTATAATCGAGAAAAAGATAAATTTGCCATTTCTGCCATCGACTGTACCGGACACGGTGTTCCTGGAGCTTTTCTTTCAATGATAGGCTACAATCTTCTCGATGAGATTATTGATAAAGGCATTCACAAACCCGGAGAAATTCTTCAGGATCTCAATAGAGGAATTCGCAAAGCCCTTCGCCAGGAGGAGACCGACAATCGTGATGGAATGGATATGGCACTTTGCATATATAATCCCATAGAGAAAACCATAGAGTATGCTGGTGCAAAGAATCCATTGGTTTACATTGCAAATGGAGAGGTTGAACGATTACGAGGTGATAAGGATTCAATTGGAGGAGGTAGTGGTGCCGATATAGAATTTACAACTCATACCCTAAAAACAGATGGAAATACATGGATTTACCTCTTTTCCGATGGTTTTATCGATCAGTTTGGTGGCAACGATGGTCGTAAGTTTATGATTAAGAATTTTGTCAATTTGCTCCATCATATTCATACCTTGCCTGGTTGTGAACAGCGCGAGATACTTAAAATCACATTCAATGAGTGGAAACGAAAGGACTTTCCACAGGTTGATGATGTGCTGGTTATTGGGTTTAAGGTTTAGAGTCTGTCTACAGTCTACAGTCCACAGTCTACAGTCCACAGTTCACAGTCCTCATAGGGAAGCGTCCTCGCAAAGACAAAAATCCGTCATCGTGAGCGTTGGGGTGATTGACTGATTGAGGTTTCAGCCCTCAGCCCTCAGCCCTCAGTCTCACTCTCACTCTCACTCTCTCAGTTCTCAGTTCTTTTACCCTTGAAATTTGATACTTGAAAACTAACCATTAATCCAACTTTTCAGTTTATTCCTCAATTAATGGCGCTTTTAACACAAAAAAAATATGAAAACCCTTGCAAACTCATTTTTTTAGTATAATTTTACGTAACAATTGCTAACTTTAAAATAATAAAAAAGCAAATTACTAACTAAAAAAATAGACCTATGAGAAAATTAGTACTTGGAGCAGCTTTGCTTCTATTTGCACAATTTGGATTTGGACAGGCAATATCCGATCAGGCAGTTATACCTGTATCGGTTACATTAAACTCAATTCTTCGCCTTACCATTATTTCCGGTGGTAATATTCAATTTGTTGTTAATACTATTGAAGACTATGATGCCGGTATTGCTAACAGTGACAGGTATACCACTACTTTCAGTGTTGCATCATCACGAGATTTTGATGTACTACTAAACGCAGAGACAGGTAATTTAATTGGAACGGATGATGTTGCCAATCTTATGCCAGTTGATAATATTGGTTTTAGATGTCCAACTGTAGCTGGTGGTGGAACTTTCAATTTTTTAACTGTTGAACCCCTTGATGTAGCTCAGCTTGCTCTTATTGAAGGTAGACCTGCCGGTGGAAGTACTACTAATGAGTTTGAAATATTGTGGGAGCTTGCAACTCCAGGATTAATACTTGTTAATACCACAGCCGAAACATTACTTGAGCAAAGTTTAAATCCCGACAATTACGTGGTTAATACATTTATTGTTGTTGACCCTAATTAAGAAATTAACGGTATTAGTTAATCAACTTGGAGCCAGACGGTTAATTTCGTTTGGCTTCAGTTTATTTGAATTCATATAACTTTAACGATGAAGATTAAAAGGGCATTTTATTATTTATCTCAATTTATTCTAGTTGTTTTAATGCTCTTATCATCTAAAGTTTCGAATGCTCAGACTTATGCCAGAGTAAGAGTATTATCAGGCGGAGCACCGATATTTATTTTTAACTCGCTTGGAAAATACAACGATGGCATAACCCTTAGCAATTGGACAAAGTTAAGGTTGGAACTTAATGAGGATATTGCTGGGCATACCGGATGGGAACTTGGAGTTATGGCCAGAACCGCAACAATTGAATCGGATGGAACGGCATCTTTAGACTTAGAAGTGCTCAATATAATCTTTCAATCACTTGATTCGCAAAACAATGCAACAGTTTCAACAGGTGAGGGTTTTTCAATTCCCCTAACTGTAGGTCCTGGTCCTTCGGGATATGGTGATGTTTTATTGGAGGGAGATATTACAGGATCCAATTTTACCGTGGAAGTAACTCTTTCTTACGAATGTGGAACCTCAAATACATCACAGGCATTGTTAAACGAAGTGCCTGATTACTATACCGTTGATCTTCTTTTTGTTTTATATTCAGTTCCCTAATGAATATTCTGTAAATGAGTAGATGTATAACCGGATAAAATATACTGTTGCCTTTTTGGCAATTATTTTAATAATACCTATTACAGGGTATTCTCAATACTTCATATATTCCGGTGAGCAACCCATTGATTTAGATATATCATTTGCAAAACATTCCATTGAATCAGCCGCTAAACAAACATTCTTCAATGTTCTTAAAATATCCAACAGAGCAAATAGAAGCGAAACATTTACCTTAAATTTTACCGTACCCGATGGATGGAATGTAATTGGTGAAAGCCGCAGGGAGATAACTCTTAATCCTAGTGACTCAATTTCTGTTCCTATAATGGTTGCCATTGGAGGTAAGGTTCGTGGAGATATTGGATATAGTGTAATAGCATCACTTACCGATAGTAGGGGAAATACAGTAAAAAATGAGTATTGTTTTGTAAAGATTCCAAGAGAAACAGATCTTTTGGTGCAATTGATAGATAGATCTGCTTTTTTAGACCAACGAACTGGAACTGCTTCTGTGTCAATTAAAGTTGACAATAAGGGAAACAGAGATGAGTTAGTGAACTTTTTGTTCGAAGCAGATCCTGAACTATCAGTTGGTCCAACAAGAACCTCTTTTTATGCTTATGAAATAGTTCTTCCTCCTTACAGTGATACTATTGTAGGTGTTGATGTCATACTAAAAGATATAAACACCAATGGAAAGAATATGTATAGATTGAGCATGATATCTTCTACAGTTGATACAACATACAGAGCATCGATTTGGTTTAGGATGTTAGAGCCTAAGTATAGAAATTACATATCAGAAACGCGAAAGCCTCTAGTTGTTGAGCTAACAGCTCAGGGTCTACTTCAAGCAGAAAAAATGCCAGGATTTACAATACGTGCTCAAGGTATACTTTTACTGCCTGAAAATAAGGATGTTTACTATTTTTATAGAAATTTTAACAGCCAGAAACCCGAAGAATTATATTTATATAATCAGATGTATATTGGAACTCACCTGGGAAAATGGCAATTTGAAGTGGGCGATGGTTACAGAGCAATTGAAGCGAATTTATCAGGGAGAGGAGCTTATTCGTCCTATTCTACAAATAAATTTAAAATAGATCTTACAGGAACACAGAATGTTAGAACTAAAATTTATAATCTTGGCTCAAGCCAAAATTTTAAGTTTTCTGATGCTTTTTCTATTAATTCAGGGCTTGTTTACAATAAGAATGAAAATCTTAATCTTGAATCTAAGTTAGCCTTGCTTGGGAGTAGATTTACCTTAGGTAAGGTCCATCGCTTCTATATTATGGGAGCATACAATATTCTAGATCAACAAATAAATGGCAAACCAACCCATAATGAATTTGGGGGTGAGTTTAAATATAGCTCTAAACTAAAAAAACTAAACACTACTGTTGGTGCAAAATATGGCAGTAAATTCTACTATGGAAGTTATCGTGGGAGATTAAATGTTAAATTTCAAAGTATATACCCCATTTCTAGTATCAGGAGGATTCAGGTTAATGCTTTTGAAAATTGGAACGAAGTTCCAAGAATATCTGCTGGTTCCTATAATGATGCGAAGGGAACGAAAGCAAGAGATATTGTTGGTCAATACTTTGAATTCTTGAATCCCAGGGTTATGCTAAATGGTGGCTTAGGATATGAGGAGTTTAACTGGAAGGGTATTAGTACATTAGTTGAAAGAAGTTATATTCATACTCAAGGGTATAAGGCTCTAGTGGGAGCTAGATTTAAGATTGATGAAAGGAACACTTTCATATCGCCACAGTTTATTTATACTAGATCAAATGTGTTGAATTATCCTGAAGAGATTATTGAATTAGTTCCAAAAGTTGTTCAAAGAGAAAGTTTTTCAAGCCAATATTTCTCTTTGAATTTACGAAGTTTAAAATGGGGATTACTTGCTTCATATACATCTGGTCCAAAATCTATGTTTGAGCAGTATACTTATTTTTTTAATGCTAGAGCTAATAGACGGTTGAGAGTTATGCCCTATATAGATACATATATATTTAAAGATCAAATACAAATTCTAACTAACATTTCATATTCAAATGATCTTGTTTCACGATCAACGTATACAAACATTACATCTCAACTTTATTGGTATTTACCTCAAGATTGGAGAGTAAACCTTCTTGCTGCGTATTCTCTTCAAAATAGACTTGATGCTCAAGAAGCTTCTCAATCGTACCAAACAATTTATTTGGAAGCTGGTTTGAAAAAAGAGTTTAACTTATCTCACCCACGTATAAGCTATCATGATGTAAATTTTATTTTCTTCAAGGATTTTAATGGAAATGGAGTTCAAGACCCCAATGAACCGGGAATAAAAAATGTATTAGTTAATCTTCAAAGAGAACTTTCACCTGAAATAGGGTATATTCCTGGAGATGTAACCTCTATTGACTTGCTATCTGATGATTTAGGAATTATAAATCTAGAAAAGATACCAGCAGGTATTTACACTATACAGTATAATCCTGTAGGTAGAGATGCTGGTACTTTTTCGAAGGCTTATGGAGATCTCGAAATAAACATTAACAAAAATACAACACACTATATACCTTTCGTTGAGAAGAATAAGGTTTTTGGTAAGATTATTCTTAACCGCAGCCGTTTATCAGGATTGGGTAGAATTGACGTTTCCAATGTTCGAATAACAGCAACTGATAGCCAAGGTCGTTCTTACACCTCCTTAACTGATAAGGATGGAGAATTTACTCTTTTTGCACCGGTTACCGATGAGTATATCCTGAATATCAACAATATTTTCTACGAGAATTTTGATTTACGACAAAATAACTTCTTGGTTCAGTTCAATGGTTACAAGCAATTTGAGGTGAACTTTGTGTTTGATGAAAAAGTACGTAGAATTAACTTTGCAGCCACCGATCCCCAACTTCAGATGGGAATTCAGCAGGTTCGTCGTACCAATATATCGGGAACAATTAAGGATGCAAACACCCAGGCACCGGTAAGGGCACGTGTAAACCTTATTAACACCCGGACCAACGCTGTGGTTACATCCACCAATTCAAGTGCTACCAGTGGAGATTATACCCTAAGCTTTATGGCAGGAGATAATTATTTACTTGAGGTACTTGCCGATGACTACTGGTATCTATCCGAAAACTTAATACTTCAGCAGGTAACTACATTCATGAATATCACCCGCGATGTTATGCTCAGACCCATTTCTATTGGCTCAAAGTTTGAGCTTAATATACGATTCGATGTGAATAGCGCATTCCTAGCCCCCGAATCGGTGGCTGAGCTAAACCGCTTACTGCGTCAGCTCAAGAATAACCCAACCGTAAAATTACAGGTTCAGGGCCATTGCGATGATTTAGAAGCTTTACAAAGACCTCAAATTGCCCTAGAGCGTGCCAATGCTGTTGTTAAGTATCTAATTGAGAATGGATACAGTAACCTTGAAGTGAAGAGCCTTGGTAATACTATGCCCGCTGCCAGCAACGATACTGAAGATGGTCGTATCCGCAACCGCAGGGTTGAGGTTGAAGTGTTAAGTAAGTAAAGTTTGATTGAATTCTTTAGTGGCATAAGTTTCAATGTTCCATTTATGATTATTAAGTTTGCTTGAATGTCATAGTTTTGGCAGAAAGAGAGGTGATCTTTATTTACAGATCGCTTTTCCCGTTTCTATGCGTCATTACGATAGCCTACCCAAAATTTTTGGCATAATGTGGTAATGACAGACAATACAAAATCGCTCGTCATCGCGAGTCTAGTCATCTTTATTGACAAGACGAAGCGATCTCTGAAAAGATCACTTTACACAGGACGCTTTCGATGAGGGAAAGAGCAGATCGCTTCACCCAATGGGTTCGCGATGACATAGGTGATTGGATGACCTGCCTAGCGCCTACCTGACGTTATAGGCTGGGCAGGCAAGGTTGAATGATTGCCCTTCGACCCTTCGGCAGGCTCAGAGCATCGCAGCTCAGGGTGACAAATGGTTGAATGATTGCCCTTCGACGAGCTCAGGGTGACAAATGGTTGAATGATTGCCCTTCGACGAGCTCAGGGTGACAAATGGTTGAATGATTGCCCTTCGACGAGCTCAGGGTGACAAATGATTGAATGATTGAATGATTGAATGATTGAATGATTGAATGATTGAATAGGGAAGAGGAGGAATGGCTTATTACACTAAACGGTTTGCTATTGAATATTGCTATCAATCAATTTTTTGTTTAAAACAGGACTCCCATTAGTGGAATTTTTTGCCGGTAATGTAAAAAAGAACTTACTACCCTTACCAACAGTACTATTAGCCCAAATTCTACCTCCATTCAGTGTGATAAAATCTTTACAAAGGATTAGTCCGAGTCCGGTTCCCTTTTCGTGGAGAGTACCATTGGTGGTAAAGATTTCCTTGCCAAAAAGTTTTTTCATGTTTTCGGGAGGTATACCCTGACCTGTATCAGATACGCAAATTTCGATCTCTTCCATTTTTTGTTTTGCCGACACAGCAACAGTACTTCCATTATCACTAAACTTAATGGCATTAGCAATAAGGTTGCGCAGAACTAATTCAATCATATCTCGATCAGCATAAACTGATATTCCATCGTCAATCAAATTCTTAAGAGTGATTCCTTTTGCCTTTGCCTGCTCAGCATAAAATTCCAGTTTACTGTTTGTGGCCTCTATCAAATTGAAATTGTTAGGATTAATTTTTGTCCCTTGCATTTGACTTTGAGCCCACTTCAGCAAATTCTCAAGAAGTTCGGATGTGTAACCTACGTTCTTGGATAGTTCATCTATTACACCCTTAAACCCTTCCTCAGTAAAATAACCCTCTTTTGTTAAGGTTAAAAGTGTGTATAATGAACCCAAAGGACTTCTTAAATCGTGAGATATAATTGAAAAGAGTTTATCTTTTAGTTGGTTTAGTTCACGGAGTTTTTGGGCTTGTTCTTGTATCTCAGAGTTTTGTCGTGATATTTCAGTATTCTTTAGCTGAAGTAAAGCGTTCGCTTTTCTTTTCTCGTGATAGAAATAGAAGATCATTGCTGTAAAACCCAAAATGGTAACTATGATTCCAATATAAATGTTTTGAATCAACTTTTGACGTGAGATTATGGCTTGTTGTAATTCCCTCTCCTTACTTAAGAGTTCAATTTGCATGAGCCTTTCGCGCGATTCCTGTTCGGCTTGCTCCAAGTACTTTTGTTTCTCAACAAGTTCAATATCTCTTTCTTGAAGTTCTTTCTTGGTTGCTTGTTTTTCTGCCTCAACCTCTAGAATCTTAGAAGTTACCTGACTTACCATATTTTTTGCTTCCTCCTCTTTTCTCTGCATTTCATCCTGTTGAATTTTTCGCGTAACAGCAGCAAATAGTTCAAAGTATTTTGCAGACTCCTCGCGTTCACCCATTTTATCATACACTTTTGTATAAAGAGAGTATGCATTACGTAGCAGCCTTATATCGTTTAATTCCTGAGCAATAGGATGAGCTTCATTAAGCTTATTTAAAGCTTCATTCAGAAGGTTTTCTTCAAAACATATATTTGTCTGGTTTAGCAAAGAAGATGCGATATCATGTTTTCTTCCTAATTTACGAGCCGTTTCTGTAGCCTTAATGAAGTTATCTAAAGCTTTCTCGTTTTGACCTAAATCGGTATGGATTAAGCCGATGTTTGTGTTTAAAACATAAATTCCATTCAGGTTTCCTATCCTTTCGGACATATTTAAAGCTTTTTGGAATAACCCGACAGCACTCTCTAAATGTCCATATACCCAGTAAACATTTGCTGATTTGTTGTAGAGAAAAGCAGCTTGATTAAAATCTGATTTTTTCTCAAATTCTTCGCCAATTGCGATATCCCCTTGAATCTCTTTCTGAATATCAGGAGGCATATCAACAACCTTTTGAGCACTAACAGGTACAAAAATGGAAAAGCATAGGATAAGTAAAACTTTACTCCACTGTTTTTTTATTTGTTTTATTGTGGTAATCTTATTAAGATTTCTAAGCATTATTGGATGTTGAATTTTTTTTGAATATTAACACTTAATTCAGTTAAACGATTAAACTCTTGCCCTTCTTCCAACATATCGTCATCGTTTTCTTCGTAATACCAGTTAAGCTCAACGGAAAATCCCTTTTTTTCAATTGCTTCAAAATGAGTAACCAGTTCTAGTATCTTTTTCGTTGACGAAGAATTAAGATAGTTTAGTTTCAAGTTGATAACAGTATGAGGATTAGGTTTATTGACATATTTTTGAACCTCTTTTATAATAGGATCGTAAAACCCTTTGGTATCTTCGGGAAGGCTTTTACCCACAATTTCAAGAATACCTCGGTCCGTATCAAAGATTACTTTTGGTGATTCGTCGGTAGCTGGAATATCAATTTTTGTCATCACTAATAATTTTTTCTAATCGATGAACTAATAGCTTAAACTAAAAAAACACATACTAAGATACATATATTGAATAAAACGTACTAAAATTTTGACCAAAACATAAATTTTTTATACCAATAAATTTACTCCTTGTTTCAACAATAATATTCTGCTTAAATTATAAATGTTCTATTGACAAAACGTTAAAAGGTTTTTCTGAAATGATATTATTATTGTATTATATTGCAAAAAGAATTTAATGTTCGAATGAAAAAATCGAAGATTTCGAATAAGGACTTACGTAATTTTGGTTTTATCCACCCCGAGGTGCTAGTATTACTTAGCCGAGAGGCTAACAGATTACTTAAAAGAAGATTAATTAGCAAAGAGGATTTATTAGCTGCTATTCGAAGTATGATAAACGAACCTGATTCGAAGCAATGGCAGAAACATCAACTGTATGATTTAAGTAAGCTGGTTCAATCAAGTATTTCCTCAGTATTTCTCTATCCAACTATTAATGAGCCTGGGCAAAAGGCTTTTCTTACCGATAAACCAAAACCATATCCGATTTACGGGAAAGAACAGATAGAGCTGGGTGCGCTAGCGCAAATGGACAGAGCTATGAGCCTTCCCATTTCATTGGCAGGAGCCTTAATGCCCGATGCTCACGAGGGTTATGGGTTACCCATTGGTGGAGTGCTAGCTACGCAGGAAAATTATGTTATTCCTTATGCAGTTGGGGTTGACATTGCCTGTAGAATATGTATGTCGATATATGCTGTCTCACCTAAACATATTCAAGAAAATAGGGATAAGCTAAAAGGTTTACTTGGTCAGCACACCATATTTGGTGTAGGATCAAAGAATAAAAACCATTTGGATACTTCCGTTTTTGATAGAAAGGAATGGAATGCCACTAGATTCATAAAACAGCATAGGGATTTGGCTTTCAGTCAACTTGGAACCTCGGGAGCAGGCAACCATTTTGTTGAGTGGGGAGAGTTGAAGGTTATGGCTGATGTTCCAGAAATAAATTTATCAGAAGGAGATTATGTTGCCTTGTTATCGCATTCTGGTTCAAGAGGATTTGGCAACGAAGTGGCAAGTTATTACTCAAGGGTTGCCATGAGCAAGGTTCAACTTCCAAAGGAAGCCCGTCATTTGGCATGGCTTGACCTTGGCTCTGAGCAAGGCCATGAATACTGGATAGCCATGAATCTTGCAGGTGAATATGCATCGGCTAATCATCAAGAAATTCACAAAAAAATTGCTCTTGACCTTGGGATGGAACCTTTAGCAACCATTGAGAATCACCATAACTTTGCTTGGAAGGAAAAGCTACCCAATGGGGATACTGTAGTGATACACCGAAAAGGTGCTACTCCAGCAAGTAGAGGTGCCATAGGGATTATTCCCGGATCAATGACTCATCCTGGTTTCATTGTAAAGGGAAAGGGTAATCCAGAATCATTAAATTCTGCTTCACATGGTGCTGGCAGGAGCATGTCGCGATCGCAGGCATTAAAACTTTTTACATGGAAGGATGTGGAGGATATGCTTTATAAGTATAAGGTTGAACTTATCGGTGGTGATGTTGATGAAATTCCAATGGCATATAAGGACATTGAAAGGGTTATGGATTTACAGGTTGATTTAGTGGAGGTTTTGGCAATTTTTAAGCCAAGAATAGTTAGAATGGCCAATGCAGGAAGAAGAAGATAGGTTATTCTAAATGTAATTGCTTTTTTAAAATGTTTATTGAAGGTGTCTGAAAAAAATTTCGTAATCGTATTGGGTATTGATATTTAAGATGACTCTTTGATCTTCAACCTCAAGAGTAGATTTTTTGAATTGGTTTAAAAATACTTTTAAATTCAACTCATTGGCTGGTTCGTTTAGTAATGACTGCATAACCTTTGGTGAAACTAAAACGGGATGCCCTCCTTTCCCCTTATATACTGGATATGAATAGTCAGAATTATTCAATTTTAATAAAAGATCTTGTAGCATTTTTGTTTCAGCATATGGGTTATCAATATTATGAATGAAAACAGGATAGTTTGAATTACACGCCTTTAAGCCAACCTTTATTGAGAAGAACCGTGCCAGTTCTGGAAAATCATTTTTTACCGCTAAAACACTGTTGTTGATATATTTTATCTCATTATTTACTATTTCAATCCCCTCTTGATTAAGCACAACAACAATATCGATACAGCCAAAAGTTTTATACTGATCAATAATTTGTTCGAGAAAGGTGGTACTTTCATTGAATAAAAGCGAAAGTTTTGGTCTGCCCAAACGGAGTGAATATCCAGCGGCTAAGACTAGTGCAGAGGCATGCTTGTACTTAATTTTTTCCTTTTTCATTGTATCATAAATTTATTAAAAAAAGTGGAATAATTCACTTTTAATGCTATTTTACATATATTAGCAATTCTTAATAAACTCATTAACCATGGCTTCAGATAAGTTTTTTCTGCTCACATTGAAACATTTACTTAAGCTGATTCTAAAGCAGTACGAAGATCAGAACCAAATATTTGGAATTCCTCGAAAACTTTTTTTCTCTTCCCAATTGGCAGATCCATTGCGATCGGAAAGGTTTGGACAGATTATGGAAACGCCAATAGGCGTTGCTGCCGGTCCACATACACAATTGGCACAGAATATCGTTGCAGCGTGGCTTACAGGGGCAAGATTTATTGAGCTTAAAACCATTCAAACCCTTGATGAGCTGGAAATATCAAAACCATGTATCGATATGCAGGATGAAGGTTACAACTGTGAATGGTCGCAGGAGTTGAAAATACATGAGTCGTTCAATCAGTATCTTGATGCTTGGATTTTGATCCATATTTTAAAGGATAAGCTGAATTATGGTGATTTGGTCAACCCAGGTGTAATTTTCAACATGAGCGTTGGGTACAACCTCGAAGGTATACTTAAGGATAATGTGCAATGGTTCTTTAGAAAGATGAACGATGCATCTTTCGAATTGGGTGAGAAATTGGATAGCATAAAGGATGTATATCCTCATATAACAAATATTAAAATCAACCCTCAGATTTCGAATAATGTCACACTATCAACAATGCACGGATGTCCTCCTAATGAAATTGAGAAGATAGGACATTATTTATTGAATGAAAAGAAGTTACACACAGCAATCAAGTTAAATCCAACTCTAATTGGAAAAGAAGCACTAAGAAGTATTCTAAAGCAATCTGGCTTTGAAACTCACGTTCCGGACACTGCATTTGAACATGATTTAAAATATTCCGATGCCATAGAGATTATTAAAAATTTAAGTAAAACCGCCAAAGAGAATAACCTTCACCTTAGCATTAAACTAACAAATACCCTTGAAAGCAAAAACCATAAGAATGTTTTTCCACCCAATGAAACGATGATGTATATGAGTGGCAGAGCATTACATCCCATTTCTATAAACCTTGCAGCAAAACTGCAAAATGATTTTGATGGAAAACTTGATATTTCTTTCTGTGGAGGTGCCGATGCATTCAATGTAGTTGATGTCGTTTCATGTGGGCTAAGCCCGGTAACTATTTGTTCAGATATTTTAAAACCTGGAGGTTATGGGCGTTTAGGACAATACATTGAGGAACTTTGGCATAGTTTTGATGTTTGTAATGCTAGAAATATTGAGGATTATATTATAAAGAGAAGCAGAGGTCAAGCAATTGAAACCGATAAATGCCAGCTTATTAATTTAAATGCATATGCTGAAAGAGTTCTGAATAACGAAAGTTATCGAAAGGTTACACTGCATGATCCAAGTATTAAAACAAATCGTCCATTAGGTCTTTTCGATTGTATCCATGCACCTTGTGAAGATACCTGTCCCACAAATCAGGATATTCCCCATTATAATTACTTTACATCCCAGTGTGACTTAAGTAGTGCAGGAGATGTTATCTTGCAAACCAACCCTTTTCCTCAAACTACTGGTATGATCTGCGATCATCTATGTCAATCCAAATGCACTCGTATTAACTACGATCATTCTGTTCTAATCCGCGAAATCAAGCGGTATGTTGCCGAAACAGCTATTGCCAATCATATGTCGAAAAGTCCAAGGAAACTTTTTAAGAAAAACCAGAAAATGGTTTCAATTATTGGAGCTGGACCTTCAGGACTTTCGTGTGCTTATTTCCTTGTTTTGGCTGGTTTTAGGGTTGATATATACGAAAGAAAACCCAAACCAGGAGGTATGATTTCGGGAGTGATCCCCGCCTTCCGTTTAACCGAAAGAGCCATTGAAAACGATATTAAAAGGGTTGAGGAATTAGGAGTTAAAATACACTACAATTTTGAGATCAATGCTGATAATTTTCAACGAATCAAAATGCAAAGCGACTATGTTTACATTGCAGCGGGTGCACAAAACTCGGTTAAGTTGAATATTGAAGGCATTGGAGCAAGAGGTGTTATTGATCCACTAAAATTTCTCGATGATGTAAAGAAAGGAAATATTGCTGATTACGGCAATCGTATTGCCATAATTGGAGGTGGTAATACCGCTATGGATACTGCTCGAACAGCTTACCGTTTAATAAATTACAATGGAAAGGTATTTTTGATTTATCGACGTACAGTAAAAGAAATGCCAGCCGACCAGGGTGAGATAAAGGCTGTTATGGATGAGGGTATTGAGATAATTGAGCTTGCTGCACCTGAAAGAATTAATGCTAAGCATGGTAAGCTGTATTCACTTACTTGTTCAAAAATGGCGTTGGGAGAGATGGATGCAAGCGGTAGGCAAAGTCCGGTAAAGATCCCAAATTCTGAATTTGATTTGGAGGTTGATACTATTATTCCGGCCATTGGACAAGAGTTAACATTTGATATGGGCGATAATAAATTACTAAAAAGTAGCCCTGGCAAATATGAAACTCAGGTTGCCAATGTGTTCATTGGAGGTGATGCTCTTCGAGGTGCTTCAACGGCAATAAATGCCATTGGCGATGGACGAAAAGTTGCACAGATCATAATTGATAGGGAAGGAGTTAGTTTTACAACAAAACCAAAGAATAA